>ENA-UOUE01000453-UOUE01000453.1-compost-metagenome-genome-assembly--contig:-NODE-453-length-32865-cov-5.866598_pt1 | contig 32865 bp, 31 predicted proteins | sample MGYA00238146_ERZ747223 | MGnify/ENA primary metagenome ERZ747223 (study PRJEB28781, sample SAMN06268865) | compost metagenome | isolation source: single cell | place: USA: California, Emeryville, Joint...
GTAAAAATTTCGCTTGAATCCTTTGGGAACGCTAAGTCGCTGATCCCTTCAAGGTGGCCTTCGCATCAAAGAACTCAGCACCGAGCTCGCTTTCGCCAAAAAACTGGAGCTTTGCAGCGCAAAACCTCCAGAATATCTAGGAATAGCCCCAGAGTTCTGTCTCAACGAACGAACGCTTGAATACTACTTCGAGGATGTCGAAACAGCTTTCAATAACCTCGCTATGGAAGAGTCATCACCTAAACGAAAGAAAACTGGCGGCACAAGCGAAAAAGGCTTCCTGCTCGACGTCATCGAAGGCGGGCCAGAAGCCTCTCAAGGGATCAACCGGTCAAGTTCTCAATATTCAGACACGCTACAAGGACCAATACTCCCTGGGAAGGAGCTTCTTGATCGCAGAAACAGTGAATCGAGGATTATGTATGCAAAGAAGTTGTTGAAAGACCCGTATATTACGTGTATCAATGTCTTGAAGAAGATTGAAAAGCAGCGCAGTCCGGTTCATAAAATGAAAGCGATTGTGAAGACCGCTGAAATGATAAACATTTCGATTCAGAATTTCTACAAGACTTTCAAAATCAATAAAAGCTTCAAACTTGATGCGGATCAAACGCTCTCGATATTTATGTATATCGTCGGCAAATCTGGGGTGAAAAGTCTTGGGACTCACATTAAAACTATTGAAAAATTCGCAACGAATAATGTGTTGAATTCGATTTCTGGGTACTACGCAACGACGCTGGAAGCCTGCGTGAATTGTATTATCAATATGGATTTTGTTGACGAAACCCCAGGGGAGAATCTTTTGGATAACTTAAAGTCCTTTACATAGAATAAACCCCCATAAATAATAATTGAGTAATTAGTTCATGCAAATATTTTTTCTGTAAGATATTTCCATTCGGTAACTGTCGATGATCGCAAAGGAGAATAAATATCTGTTTATTCGAATTTCTGTGGTCAATTTTGTGTGAAGAATTTTTTATTCTTTCTGGTTGGTTTTCAAGGTGCATTTCAGCGTAATTTATCTCAGGGTATCAGTTCCATATCCAAAATTTCAGCAGAATGCTCCAACAAATTATATCATGTTAATTAAAATATGAACTCTTGTTGCTGCTTATAAAGAGCATATTCTTAATCGCTGCAATATAGAATTTGAAAAATTAATTTAGTTCGGTTACCCTTTTTCTCCTTGAAATTTATTTGAGAAATTGAATGGAAAGCAAATCCGAAACCAAAATATCTAAAACCCAGGACGCCGACATTCTGGAGCTTGAGCATGTCATTGGATCGAATTCTAAATATTCCCATGCAGTTCGCTTCATTAGCAACACCAAGGGCTATTTTGTCTATTTAATCGGTGGATTGGTCGTTATCGAAGATATAAACGATAAACACAACCAAAGATTTTTGCGTGGACATGACATGGACGTCTCGTGCATTTCAATCGGATCATCAGGTAACAAAACAAAGTCTGCGTCTTTTAATTGAATATAAAGGGAGATATCTGGCTTCTGGACAACTTGGTACGATCTATTCCAAAACTAATGACGCTCCTGTGATACTTTGGGATCTAAAGCAGTTCAAACCACTTAATGTGTTCAAAGGACTCAAAGGATCAGTCACATTGGTTGCCTTTTCACCAGATGAAGCTTTTCTCGCGGCCGTGGGAGAGAACAATTATTTCATGATCTGGAACGCCGTGAATTATAATGTTGTCTCCAGCAAAATATCAGAAAATCGTCCGATTATTGGTATTCCTTGACCGAGTTACGAAAATTTAATCAGTTTTGGCTAGTGCAATGGGGAGAAATTAAGAAAGCTGGCAAGCACCCGTCTTACGTCCTTTTCACAGCAACGACAGCGACCGTATCAATCAATTTACTGGAATTTGACCTTGGATCGATGCAATACTACCTTAAAACTTCCAATTTCCAGCTTCCTTCTTCAGGTATAGAGAGACAAATCGCTCGTTTTTGATGTATTTATATGAAAATAGGATTGATAAGAAATTATACTTGCTCAACAATCGACTCGAGAGCCGAATGGTTGTATCTCGGTACGACTGGAGGCGAAATTTGCGCATTTAACATTCCCAACAAGATTTTTAAAGCAGCTTTACCAGTATGGATAGCCTTTAGGAAATCAATAGTAATCCTCATTTTATTACTAGGTCTCAACGAACGGTGTCCTCAGTGTTGCTTATCAGGAAGATACTTTGTTTGTGGGTTCAGGTGACGGAAAAGTGAAGAGAATTGTTGGTGCTGAAGCGAAATGGGTCGTTGAGAGAGAGGTTGTGTTGGACGGAAAAGTGAATTCACTGGCTTTAAGTCCAGATGGCTCTGAACTGCTTGCAGGAACCACCAGCGGCAAGATCTACCGAGTTGATGCGTCGAGCCTCTCTTCGATGATAAATACTGAAGGCCACCTTGAAGGGATCAGCGACTTAGCGTTCCCAAAGGATTCAAGCGAAATTTTTACGACTATCGATGGCGGCGGCAACGCTATCGTCTGGGATATGAACAACCTGACAGCGATCACTAGAGCCACCCCTGGAACTATAAACCGAGCGCCTGGAGTGTCAATATGCATTGGAGATGACAACTCGATTATTTGCGGCTACCAAGACGGTTTTATTCGAGCGTTCGATATTACAGGAAAAGCCTACTCGCCACTGAAATGGGAAATCGTCAATGGACATCGTGGACCTGTCACTTGTGTCTATGCGGTAGAAAACAAAGAGATAGAAAGCGATTCTAACCATTTAATTGTATAGGATGAGAACTACATATTGTCCGGAGGAGAAGACGCTATTGTCAGAGTCTGGTCCAGGAAGCTGCACACGTTGGTCACGCAAATCACTGTGCATAAAAAGCAGATTTCAAAAGTCTTCCCTGATCTCGAAAAACCGAACTGGATCCATTCCTGCAGCCATGATAAGATGATCCACACCTATGATCTTAAAGCTGACAAAAAAGTCATTCTGCATCAAGCAAAGAATGGGCTTGTGTTGGACATGGCTCAAAGGAAAGACAGTGAACTTGAATTAGGTATTCTCTCGCATTTTCTTTGAAATTTACTCATGATGATATTATTTTCGCAGTGACTTGCGGTATAAACACGCCTATTCTCTTCTGGGATTGCGACGTCCTTGACCCTGTCGATCAAATTGACATCCCACTCAAGCTTCACGCGATTGATATCTCCCCAAGCGGAAAATACTTAGCCGTCGGTACGGAATCAGCAGAGGTAAGCTTTTGATTACAATTTCTTTGGTTGCTAACCAACTGTATAGGTCCTGATATTTGAAATGAAAACCAAGAAATTCCTAGGAAAATTCGATGGCCATTCTAATATCATCACCCGATTGAGGTTCACTCCTGATGAAAAGCAACTTGTCAGCGTCAGTCTTGATAGCTCAATCTGCATTTGGAATTTTTTCGGTTAAATAAGGAAGATTCATTTTAATTATGCTTAGAATGGGCGATATTTTCTCGAATTTGTGTATGTTTCCATAATTATTTCCAATGCGAATTCAACCCACAAAGCCAGTTACATACATCAATCACTTAACGACAAGCCATTACAGTTATTCGCTTTTACAATAAGCGTCAGTTTAATATCCTTGACTTTTACAATCGAATAATTAAGGAAATGAAATATGATTTTTTTCTTCCGATAAACAGTTACAGTTTCGGCAGCTCATATCCAAATATGAATCTCAACAGAGTAACACACTTATTTTTTTATTCATGATACGTAGCATTACTACTGCTCCTCATGATTTTGTTATAAAGGCTTAAACTAGTATCTCTTTGCCTGAATCTGTTTTATTCTCTCTCCCAGAAGTACCACGAGTCCCTATGAAAGTCACGAATCACATCTAGAGCCGAATAAACGATTGTTACCTTAGTCTTGCTTCTGAGTCTAACGAAACCGGTGAGTTTGCCTTCGTTCTTCTCGATACTAACGTTGATAAGGAAGTCATCGTCTAAACCGCATTGATGAGAACCTCTTAGAAGAATGAAAAAGTTACCTAATTTAGTCTGAGCGTGGAGATTTGCCGATGTGAACGTGTTTTCTTCTTTCGCGTCGGTTTCAGGGAGAATATACATCTTCAATTCTTTAGCAATAGCGTTAACATACTCAACAGGGCTCCTTTATTAAGTTATAAGCATCATGAACGCATTGAAAAATTCTTACTCAAGCTTGGATGAAATAACGATTTTGTTTTCCCATTCATACTTCGACCACAAGCGTCTGAATTCATCGAGAGAAATTTCTGCAGGATAAATAAAATCTGAAATGTCGATCTGGATCTCGTTTGTGATTAAGTAGTTCTGAGAAATGCCTGCGGCGTTTTCGTAATTAATGCTGCCGAAAATGAGTCCTGCTTCTGAAGAAACAACTTTAACAGCGGTTTTAAGGTTCGTAGATTGGTTTGGCGCCAAGGTGATTCTCTGTGGCTTTTCAAGGACTCTGAGGTCGCCTTGGGTAGAGAATTCCACAGTCACGTTCTGAAGGGTTTTGTTGGTTCTGTTAACCAAGAGAATATCGAAGGAAATATCGTATTTATGCATATCAACGATTGCTTCAGCATAAATAGGGTCCTAATGAAGACATTTAGAGTTCATTGTAGGAGACCGCTTTACTGAGTAGCCTGTGAGCTGGATGACTTTTTTCAGTTTGGAAGTGTAATCGTTTCCTGCTGTGGTTGTGCTTCCCTGGTTTGCTAATAATTCAGGATTTGTCTCTTCATCAGCGAGGTCGAGTTCTGTGAAGTTGGATTTTCCTCTAAGAGAAGACAAATTTCTTTATAACACATTGCACGTGACAATTACTTGAGTTGACGGATGACGATGAGATCATCTGGCTGTTTGGCTAAAAGGAGATCAAGACCTCCATCATTCTCGATTTGAGCTTGCTTGTTAATAATGAGCTTGCTCTTCTTTGCCTTTTCAGGGCTCTCTTGGCCAGTCTTCAAAAATAATATTAGATTAAGCACTTACTATTATTGTTTACCTCCAACCATGCGATTTTTTCTTTGTGGAAGAGCGATGGGTTCGTAATCAATTTAACACCAATCATTAATTTATTAAAGAGCTCATTATCTGACTGTGCTTCTTTCTCGTGATAGAATCGGAGAAGCCCGATGAAGATGATCAAGATCTGGCTTGCATGAAGATTGAACTTCTCATGGTCACGAATACGATAAAGCAGCTTGAGCAATGTAACAGCAACTGTGGAAGCGAAGAACGAGCTTGAGAGAAGACTTTCTCGGAGGAATGATTTATTCGCTTGTTGTGCCTTCAAAGCAGCTTCTTTGTTATCTATTTCGCTAATGATTAGCTCACTCGCTCAGTATTCTAAGACATTACCGTCTTCAACAACTTCTGTTCCGTAAGTTCCATCCGGAAGAATGACCGTTCTGATTCTGGCTTGGGGTTTTTTCTGTTCCTCAGGTTTGCCGTTGATTATCTCATCTCTCTTTCTTTCGACTTCGAAAGGCACGGTTCCAATAGCCAACTTGATCAAATTCAAGCATTCGTTAACCTGCAGAGGAGTATCGATATATTCTCCGAAACTCCAGAGGATAATCTTCAGGATCTGGGTGTTTTGAATTTCATTGAATCGCGAAATGCAGTATTGAACGATGATTGGATGGAGCTTAGGGTGGTTCTCGAGCAAGTTATTCAAAATCAGCACAATTTGCTTGGATGAAGCATCATCGAGTTTGGCCTGCGCAAGGAAACATTCACAAATAAACTCAAGAGCGTCCTCAACGATTCCTTCGAAATGCTCAACGCAGTATTGAAGAGAATGCAAAAGGAGATTTCTATGATAAATCCCAGGAATTTAGGTGAGGTCCTCTGGCTGTAATGATTACCTGTATTCGATGTCATTCGCATCATGAGAGTGGCTCACTCCTTTCAGTTCCTTCTTCAGGATTGGGAAAATAACTTCAATTGTTTTGTTTCTCATTAATGACTGGATCAAATCGAGGGTCTTCTTTCTAATATCAGAGGACTGATTTCCGAGGGCTTTCGTGATATCTAACAGCTGTTGTTACAACCAAACACACATGTTAACGGATGCTATTAACTGCGCTGCTTACCTGGTCTTCCAGAAGTTTTGGACTGAGTTGCTTAATATGATGAAGTTTATCAAGCACAACGAGTTTGACGTTATTGTCCGAATTTCCGCAAAGCAATTGGATGTAAATGCCAATAGCCAGTTTGACTGCAGTGGGAGCGGTACTGACTTGCACAAGGGTGTTTGCGCATTCATAGAGCACTTTATTGAGAAATTACCGTAAGGACTTGAGGGAAAATAGGATGAAAGAATTACCTGAGGTGGACTTGGAGTTCGAGAAGAAGAAGATCGCTTTCATTAATTTAGATTTTTGCGATGGGTCATATTTGCAAGTCTTTCTCAACAACTCCAACACAACGAGCTGCATAATATCTCCCATATCCTCAATTTGGTCAGTCGCGATCAATTGATTAACGTAATCCACGGCCTTTTGCTGGTTCGCGTTGAAAAGAAGCAAGAATGCGTTTCTTTTTGTCGAAAGATCAGATTCAGTTTGCAACAGCTTCTCGATATGCTCATCAACGTCAGGAACAAGCTCACTTTGGAAGTTCAAAAACATGACATACAAGCAGCTCACAGCATTTCTTCTAACGTAGGCGTTTTTATGAGAAAGATTTTCAACGACAGTAGGCGCGAGTGGTTCAAGAATTCCTCTATACATCGTTCGAGAAAGGAGTCTCATCGTTCTGCCTCTGATAAACTCGTTTGGATGCAGCAAGTCGTTTCTAAGAGAGTTGCAGACAAGGATCATCTCGTCCATGAGCTGGCCTTTGGCGTTGGTTTTTTCAACTATCTAAAGTTAGCATTATTTCCAATTGAATGTGAACCCGCTTACTTCCCAATAGTAAAGCAAAACTTTCTTTAGCTCGTGGGATTCGTGTTGGACTGGGAGGACATAATTAAAAACAGTCATGATCATGCGAGGGTAAGTTTCATCGTGGATAATGCAGATGATCAATGTTTTTAACGACTTGATCTTCTCTTCTAAGTCGCCGGTTTCGAGCTTTTTCTGGAGCTCTTGGGAGCTTGGGATGTTGGCTTCGTCCTGTTCAATGTAGACTGTGCATGCTTTTTCTTTCTGAGACATTTGCGGTTAAAATCCAGAATGTATGTGTGATAAAGGCAAAGATACTCTGAAATATAAATTTGTTTCTAATTCACACTGTATTAGATGAAATAGATCTTTTTAATATGATTTCAACACGTAATTTGGTAATGAAAAAAATAATGGTATCAAAACGCAACATATAAGACTAATATTATACGCAGGGGATGGATTGGAGAAAAGCGCAGCAAATCATTTCGGTGAGATAATTTCTAATATTAATATTTTTCTGTCCTTAACATCTTCGGGATAAACTCCTTTACTAGCCAGTTCGAGCTTCACCCGGTTAAAGTACGTGGGATCTGGGTAGCCATATCTCGCGGTGCCTTTAATAATAATACTCATTATCCTATGTCATAAGGATTAATTGTTTACCTCCACGAACATTAGTTTTATGATGAATTCCGTTCCATACGACAGTGTCCTTTTTCCCTGTTGTGACCGAAGTGCCCACGGTAAAAATAAGCCTTCTTTGAAACGCAAGGACGAGCATTTGAAAAACTTCAAACCCCTCTTCCGTATACGGCAAGTACGCTGCCCTTCCGGTTCCAGAATAGACCCTGCCGTCTTTTAAAGTCCCACTAGGAAATCGGTACTGAATGCAGATTGTTCCTTCAGTATAACCATCACAATGAAGGTTGTTATCTACCCAATAGTCCATCGTCCCTTCTGGTTGGTCACCTACGTAAAATCAAATAAAAATATGCATTGCAATAGACTGTTACCTGTCATAATTCCATAGATAATGCAGCAGTTAGGACATTTCAGATACTCCTTGGACTCTTGAGAATTGATGTAACTCCGCAGACATCCAACGTGGAAATAATGTCCTTCGCATTTATCCATTTTCACAACATCGTTTTCATCATCTTTTTCGAGATTCGCGATGATCGCTTTGTAAGTGATATCTGAACTCTGCTCAAACAACTCAAAACGGCAGATCGAGCAGATCTCCTCTTGCTTAGAGTCATATATCTGTTGAACATCATGATGCTCTAGGTAGTATTCAAGTAAAGTAAAAATCTTTGAGTGTCCAATCGCAGCAAGGAAATCCGCTGGCCGCTTATGTTTCTCTCTCACACTCTGCTCTAAGTTCTTTTGATTCGCGATGATATCTTGAGCTGTTGGATCCTTGCTAGCTTGATCTAGTAAGTAGAATCGGCCATCAATTTGAAATTTTCGTGTTTTTACGATCTCTATGCAAAGGAGAATTAGCTAGGAAAAGTACTTTCGTTACTAAAGTATTGTTTTTGTTCTTCTTGCATAGAGGCTGGCTGCTCGATATCCATTTGACTAACTCGCTGTGGATAATGATTATTATGTGTATATATTTTTATTGCCTTTTGAAAAAGTTATCCCGGTTCTGACAGGGCGGACTAGTCTGCTATTATAAAAAAATTGAATAGACTTTTCAAGATTCAAGCTTCCAAATGTTTTAGAAAGCAAGCTCTAAAAATTGAGAGATAATTAAAACTCCGATGTAGTGGCCTGCAACTAACAATCTTAGTATGTAGCAATTTGGATTCTCACAAGAAATGAATCACATAAATCCTCATGCCGTCTTCTTTGCGGAAATTTCAACAAATTTATGCGATGCTTTCCAAAGTCCATTCACCATGTCTGTCAAAACAGTAGAACTCATTTGTTTTTTTGTTGTGGAAGATCATGCGAGTGTCAAGCTCGGTTCTTGTTGGCCAGAATGGGTCTTTTAACACTATCATTATATGAAAATAAGGGAAACTTGCTTCAAAAAAGAACAAATATACGTTGCTTATCGATATGGGAAGCATCGACAATTTCCAAATCATTGATATCTGCCTCCACTGTTCTAAATCCTCCCATTGAGGTCAGCAATTTGAAGCTAAGAGAGTTATGTCCATATGCAAGTTGAGCAACCAAGTTTCTTCTTGTTTCGGTTAAGAAATTCTGAAAAAATATACTGATAAGACGAGTTTTCATCGTTAATTTACATCATAGAGTCTCCAAACAGAGTATCCAATGAGAGGCACTCCAAACACCACAGATATGCCACCAGCGGTCATTGGGTAGAGAGCTGCGAGGTGCATTAAAGTGAAGTCTCTTAAACCAGCTCTGGTGGATTCAACATGCTCGGATTTGTATATGATATTCTTATCACCAGTTTTTGATTCTGCAGTAATGAGGAATGGAGTGATTTCTTCGTAGTAATTAATGCGGTGAGCCAAGCTCTTTTTGAAGTTCTTCTCGTTCAGTCTAGAAATGATCCGGGATGAGTAAGACAGCGTTTGCAGGCATATTGTTACGGAATGGAATGGAAAGTATCATAGGCAGCGGCGCCACCACCTCCTGCGAAGCGACCTACGAGAAGAAGAAAAAGGAAATGCGATGAATTGAAGTTGCTGGAGAGAGGAAGAGGATACCGAATTGGCTGTTCAGTCTGGTCATCGAGACGGTCTTGTTGACGAATTTCTTCATTTCTTCTCTATCTAATTATTTATTTAACTTTCTCTGAATAAATGTGAAATCCTTGAATTTTTGCTTGATTCGGAAACTTAATCGACGAACCTCAACAAATTTTGAAACCCTGGCAGGTTAGAAGTACCATCAAAAGACCACTCGCCAAGGAGCCAGTCTATTGGCACCTTTTACACACAACGAGGCTCATCATCTACTATGAAATTACAACGAAAACCCATTTTCTCTTTTTTTTGTTGTTATTTCTTACTGTTTAACTTGAAGCAAGTTATTTAACACTCATTAAAAAGAAGAGAGCGAGGATAGATAGATATAGAGTTATATTCATGCTCCCCAACGTAGCAATTATGAACTGGCGCCTCTTGTTGGAAGAGTTCTTAATCTATATTTTATTTATTATGAAACTCATTTTCAAATGGTTCTTTAATAATTATTCACTATTTGTTTGAAGGTGATTTGCTCTCTTCATACTTTAAATTTTTCGGATAAGTCGGCGAGAGGCCCATTCCTCCGAAATTATCCTTTCTTGGCGAATCTATCTTGGAAGGATGCTTGTCCTGAGTTACAGCATTTGTCTTTTCGACATTATGCTGCACCTGTGTGTTTTCATTAGACACTTCATCAGTATCGTTCGTGTATTCCATCGCTAGATTACTTCTACCAGTAAAACTGTTCGTATCATGGAGTTTAGTGGGGCTCTCATCTTCGTAGCCGGGATTCGTGTTCATGTTTTTTTCAGCGTTTTTGAATATTGCTGCCTTTAGTAGGTCGTTTCCACCGCCGCCTCGGCCCCTTGAAGCTTCTTTTTTCATAGTTAAATTCCCTGTGGCGAACTTTGAAAGGGAATTCGGATTGGAGCCGGTGTTGGTTGGCGCTTGGCCGACCAGCAGCAAAGAGTTGTTGTGTGAATTCACACCTGAGTTCAGTGTGTCGGTCCTTCCGTTCATAAGTGGCTGGCCGACGTCAATGTACAGGGAATCTTTCTGCTCGTATTTCTCTTTGGTAGGTGTCGGTAGTGGCTTGGGACTAAAATCGTTGGGTTTGATGTTCTTCGGAGAGAATGTACCCGCACTATGTGTTTTTCAAGACAAATGATTAAATTATGTCTTTTAATAGAGATAGTACTCAGAATATCTTGAGAACGTGTCCGAAACTGAATCTAAATCAGTTATTGGCTTGGTCGTAGTTCCGATACACGATGCTAGGTAGGGGTGCTTTAGAGCTTCAGCAGCTCTGGGTCTTGCTTTGTGATTAAATTCCAATAATCTATGCAGCAGATCCAAACCTAATCGGAATTTGATAAGTTATTTTCAATTTTTTCCGAGAATCAAAATTTGCCTTCTCTAGAGTATTTCGACGTAGGGTTCTTAAGTTCCTTAACGACAAGGTGTAACGATTCAAACTCCACAGTGAACTTGCGATTAAGCCTGAGGATTTCGGAAGCGTTTGATCCATCAAAGAAGGGAAATCCGAACATTCTATGAAATTTTCATGTTATTCAAATAGGCTCTCGAAACTCGATTTACAGATAGAATAGTATGCATCCCACCGAGAAAACATCGCAGCGATCATCATAATGAGTGGTTGGAACTTTCGCATCGTATTTGAATACTTCTGGTGCGATATACCCAGGAGTTCCGCACTTTTTGAAAATATAATCATCAATGTTGATAAACGTCGCGAGACCAAAATCCACTATCTTTATTTTATCGCCCTTTTCAAGCAAAATGTTATCAGGCTTCAGGTCTCTATGCATGACATTCTTCGACGCGAGATACGCAAGCGCGTCTAACAGACTTTTAACCATGTTTATTATTTTTGCTTCCGAATACTGCTCTCTGTAAGCCGGCTTCTTCAGGATATCCTGCAAACTTCTCCCTTGAATCAATTCAAGAACAAGATAAATCGATTTTTCTGTCTCGTAAACTTCATATAACTGAATAACGTTTTCATGGTTCAGACACCTCATAATATCGATCTCATTGATCATGCTCGGCTATATCCCCCAAAAAAACCATGTATTAGCGATAGGGAGTCACCAGAAAGGAGTTTTTTACCTTTGCGTTTGATTTATTTGAGAAAATAATACCTTCTTTCGTGAAAGCTTTCACAGCGTAAGATTTCCCTGTGCTTTTTGCCTCGACTAAATAAACTTTCGCAAAGCTGCCTCTACCAATCATCTTTATCGCTTTATATTCTTCGTGAAATGTCGTTAAAATGCAAATGCCTTTCAACTCGTTGACCCATCGTTTCATTACATTCTCATCTTTTGTTGTAAATTCGTAAGTGTTCCCGTTTTTACTGAGACTGAAGCCAAAAACACCACCATTGTTGGGCAGCATCTTCATTTTGGAATTCGCAATTTCTAGAAAGCCCTCCGGTTGCTTTAACGTTTCATCCTAGTGTTAAATTCAGTTGTTGAGCTGCAACAAGAGGAGTTAGTCACTTTGAATTGCACAATAACACGAGGATAAAGTGAGAAGTATCCTTGAATAGTAATTTGTAAATTAGGAAGTGTTCTTGTCCAGGAATCGCTTTGCAACGAAGTCTGGTGGATGATGCCGGCATGTGGAGTTTTCTCCAATTTAACGAAATCAAACTTAGCTTCGGGATCATCGTCGTCGAAGAATGATTGTCTGCCCTGAGGATTGGTTACTATTCCAGCCATTGATGTTTCCTCTCTTTTTATTTCCGGATTTATTTCCTGTTTGATTAAAACTAAGGTCGAATTCGCAAGGTTATTACTAATTAAGCCTTTGGTGAAATAACTTATCATGAAATGATATTCGTACTTGTGGTTTGATGCTTTCGGATAGTAATCTTAGATGCCTACAATTCAGAGTAATTTGTCAAAGCTCATTATGAGCTTTTCTTCAGAGTTTTGAACAGAGATCTTTATATTGGAAGCTGCGGGCACGGATATTATGTAATTCCTTTTATTTTTTTAATCCATTCTCTGGACTACAAAGGGCAATAAGCTACCTCATTATCAGATTCGGTTGTTGATGCAGAGGGTCTCAATAGAATTAATTGTTGTTTAAATAAAATGAGGAAATCGAATTTTTCAAAACATTATGATGAGGAACGCTTGTCAACTTAAAATTGTTTATTGTAGAGAGATTTGAAAAGGTTTTTGAAAAAATGGAGACATTTTTTCCTAGGAAGGCTTGGCTTTCATTGGTAATGAGTTTCAAGAATCATTTTATCAAGCAGCAAAATTAAAAAAAAAAATATCTTAACAGATAAAAAGAACGCCCACCGTGGGGCTCGAACCCACGACCACAAGGTTAAGAGCCTTGCGCTCTACCGACTGAGCTAGACGGGCTTTCCGATAAATAGCTCTTCGATGAAAGTTATTAGTCGAAGCTTATAGACTTCTCCTCGACTTGAGCCTCCCTTTGAATTTAATATTCTTATTAATCGGAAGAGGAAATTCTAAAGCTGTAAAAAACTAGTTTTCGACAAAAATTTTTTATATCAGGAGGATTATCCTCTTAATACAATCATCTCTCTTAGGTTTTTTTGAATGGAAATACGCCTTATCATAGAATTCCACCATGTCAATCTAAAGTTTAAAGTTTGATAAGATCAACTCAATCTCGCGGGAACTTTCACAAATCGTACTTTTCCTTTATAGTCTTGAATGAATGAGTATGCTTGATGATATCTCTGAGTAAGAAAAGCTAGTGATTCAAATATAATCTGCTCAAATCTCCTCAATGCTGATTATCCAGAAATATAGAGAGATAGTTATGTGTACGTAAACTTGAATGGAATTTTGCCTGAATCACACTTTTCATTGAAGCTTAAAGTATAATTATAATGCTTTTGCTGATGTTGGATGAAAAAGACTTCTTTTTATCAAAATTTATGGATAATTTTCTTTATAATATTAGAATGAATTGAGCAATTTGTGAGAATAAATGCAAGAATCTATAAATGAGCGAGCAAACGAGAGATTCATTACATAACTGCTCTATTATCAATGCTAGGATTATCGAGAGTGTACAACTATCGGTCCAATTTTCTGGATAAATATCTTTCAAATTCTTCATACGTAATTGGCTCTCCTTTTGAAATGTTATCCATCACTTCCTTAAGCTCTTCTTCTGATATAATGTGTCCAACCTCTTTTGCCAGACTTCTCAAGTTGTCGATAGTCAATTCTCCTTTTCCCTCTGCATCAATCAAATTGAACAAAGTTTGCCTTCCCTCACGATGACGTGCGCTGCCCAAGCGTCTTGTTAATTCATTAACAAAGGTCTCAAAATCAGTTTCGCCAATCTCATCAGAGATACCCTCCAGAACCTTCATAATAGTAGGATGCTTTTCGTCAAGCCCAAGAGAACCAGCACAGCTAATTAAGCTATTGATGTTCATCAGCTTTGTCTTTGGGTCTACAAAGCAATCGAAAGCGTCGAATATCTCCAATATCTGATCTGACGTAAAACTTTCATTATTCTTTACAAAATCTCTTCCCAACAGAGTCTTTTTGGTTTCTATTGCACCCCGTTAAATTAGAACTAACAACCATCAATGATTACGCTGCTTAAGCTGCTCCTTTGGGTTACTGCTGCCCTCTTTTCCTGTTTTTCTGGAAGTCATAGTGTCTTTAAATTATATTTCAAATCTCAGTTAGAGGCTTAACTTTTAAATTTATCTCCTATCTGCAAATCAACTGCTAGTTCCAGCATAACAAGGCCTTAAATATGAATGAACAGGATCAAGTTTTAGCTCACAACAATAAAAAAGAGGAGAAGTAATGATAAAATAAATATTATCAGACTGTGGTTTCACACATAATGATCTATCTTTCTTTCTCTATTTCAGATAAATGTTAAATGATTTTTTTTTTAACAAAAAAAAAGACATTGCCCACACTCATTCCGTAATAGTGTCGGAGAATTTCTCAAGGTTCTTTAAATGGGGATATTTCTTTTTGAAGTTAATCGCAAGGTCCTTGATGGCTTCTAGGCATTTTTGGACTTCATCCACCTCGTCTATCACTCCAGAATTTAAAATGGATTTGAGCTGCAAACCAATATAGATTCACGTTAACAAGTGTCTAAACAAATGATGTTATTTACTAAGGTAGTTTCCTCTTGCTGAATCTTCAAGAACTCGCTCTTGTTGTCCTTGCATTTTTCGAGATTATCGTTAAACAAGCACTTCACCGAATAGCATAGAGCTGCATAAGCCAGGATTCTTGGCGAGAATTGCAGCATCTCGTAATGATGAATGCACATTTTGAGCAAGTGAATGCTGGTCTGACGAATTGCATGCAGGTTCTCGGTTTCATCGTTTTGGAAGTTTTTGTGGATTATCCGTCCTAAATAATCCAAGTGCGTGGGGATATACACATTAAAATTGAGGGTCGAGACTATCTCCCACTCTCTCTGTTTAATTGTTTCACTAAAGATATTTCATATTCATAAGCGTTAACAGCGGCAAGGTTATTACGCTGAGAATTTTTTATGGCCCGCACTCACAACAAACTCTTGGAGAGGAATGCAGTAGATGTCTTCGAATTTCGAGGCCAGAAACATTGCGCATAAACCTATGAGATGCACGTCAGAATCTTGCAGAAGCCTTGACAATTCAAATGGGATATTGATAATAATTTGACTAAATATTACCTTTTTGAATGCTTAAAGTACATATCCATAATTGCAACTGATAGAAAGAAAGTTTGGTGAGTCGTCGCTTGCTCATAGCTAGAAAGAACCTCTATCATCCAATCCACCATCATCGAGCGCATTCTCTCACTAATCGAGGTGTTTTTCAACGAATCCGAAAAATCTGACTGAGAATGTTATTACTCAAGAAAATGTGCTAAACGTTACTAAATTAGCGAAGAGAATTTTCTCCATCTCATCTCCGTAATCTCGATCGTAAAGCAGCTCCACACTTATCTGAGGGAATGATTCAATTTCGACTGGTTCAGTAATGATACGAGCCTTTTGAGGCTTGAAAGGAAGGAATTTAGGGCCTTTCTGACGGGCTTCTGCTTGGTCTTGAGGACATATTCCCCTAGAAGCTTTGAGGTTTTTGAAAAGCTTAGACACAGCGTGTTCTTCAGGTTTAGGTTTTGGAGGTTTCTTCTCTACATTGTCGAAGATTCTTCTGCCTGTAGCTTTAAGTCCTCTCTCATTCGGGTTGTGGATAAGATCTTGAGGCTTTCTGAGAGGCTTATCCTGAGGGACTACAAATAATGATTGGAAGAGGCCTTTGCTTTGGAGCATATGAAAAAATTTAACTCGTAATTTGCCAGTTGACTTGAGAGCTTGCTATTCTTCACAATTTGGGCTCATTTGTATCTAGAACTGAGGAAATGGTTCCAAAGTATCTTAAAGTATCCATCTTAGAATAATTTTATTTAATTCTGAGGTCAACAGATCGTTTATTCGTTGAGATACAAAATATCAGACGTGCTAATTTGAAGCTAAACAAAGGCTAAAGTGCTGTCAATAAAGATAAAAGGGCTGACAAATTTTCATAAAATGATTTTTGATTCATAATTCCGTTGGAACAAAACGACTCTTAGCTTGAGGTCCATGAAATATCATTTGAAATCTACGACTTCCTAAACATGACATTATAAGTTTCTTGAACTACAACTTTTATTTGGAGAGATCCTTGAGGAATGATAATATTAATGATAATAATTTCTAAATGGAAGAATTGGAGATCTATTCAATGTATTTCTTGCTTATGAACTATCGTCTTCTGGTTTATCATATTCTCTGGGTTTCATATCATTTTTTTAAATCAATAATAAGAGGAATTTAAACTAGTTAGAGTATATCTTTACTGAGTTTCTCATGATTCTGATTTAGATTTTTCTGAGATTTAGCTTCAATTCATCCAACGGCTCGTACAAGAATCTTATCGTCATTCTCAATTTATAGTCACTCGGCACCTCGAAGTCGAAAACTCTCATAAATTCTGATAGTATGACCTTCGCTTCGAGCAGCGCCATATGCTGTCCAATGCAATTTCGTGATCCAGTGGAGAACGGAGTAAATATGTATGGATTCTGTGGATGCACACTAGTCACCTTTCCTGACGCATTCCTCCATCGGTCAGGCGAGAACTCAGTCGGATTCTCAAAATACTTGGCGTTCGTGAAATTGAGAATGAAATTGGGCATAAGCAGCGTACCCTTCTTGAGAGGTAGGTCCCCTAATTTATGTGATTTTACCACGTTTCTTACCGCTAAAGTTGGCGCTGGCGATGCGAGGCGCAGGGTTTCATTAAATACAGACAGCATGTACTCCAGCTTACTCAGGTCTTCAAAAGTCACTTCGGACTCATCATCTGCTCCAAACACGCTGTTTATCTCCTCTCTCAATTTTTCTTTCACTCCCGTTGTTCTGGAGATATAATAAGTAGCCATCCCGAGGAGATGACCGGTCGTATCCAAACCCGCCATAAAGAACGTGATAAATTCATGTAGGATCTCTTCATCATTGAAGTTATCTTGAGGATTATCTTGCTGATATTTCAGCAGATGATAAAGCAGATCATGTTCAGCCTCCGACGAGATTTCGCCATTCTTCATTCGAATCTTTCTTTCTGCTACGATATTACGGCAAGTCTGCTTGAATTCCTCCATTCTTTGCAATATCCTTTTGAGATGAGCACTTGGGAAATATTTAACGTAGTATGTCTTAAACAATATGTGCTTCAGTGTCATCGCCTCCATAAATATGTCACTCAGCAGTTCAGCTAGAATAGCAGAAAACGATTTCCCATTGACAGTTTGGCTCGCAAGACCACTTCCAAAGAAGGTCCTGCAGACGACTTCTCCGGTAATTTCTTGGAAAAAACTGATTGCAGGGAGCTGTTCATTTGGGTTGATTTTGCTGATGTAGTCCTTAGCGATGCGTCTGATCATAGCAACTTGCTTTCTGACAAAATCGAAATGAAAAGCCTGAGAGTCAATTCTCCTGTGCTTTTTCCATATGTTTCCTTCTGCGGAAAATAATCCGTCCTGAAGGAACATCCTCAACACTCCAATTCTTAAGTTTTTGTCGTAAAGTTCAGGCTGTTGCTGATGTAGTTTGAAAAACTCTTTGAGGAGATCTGGATCAAAGAGGTTGACGAACAGAATCGGACCGTTTATGGACACAATTGCTCTGCAGTCAGGGTCTTCTTGAACTATCTTTCTCGAGAAATAATACCAATCACCATGCTTTTCTGCATCTTGACGCGATTGCTTCATATTTGGAATCAATCTTGCTCGGATGAGAGTCTTGATGTGTTTGAGCTTTCGGTATGGGGTGAGGGCCAGGTAGGGGTGCACGAACATCCGATGTGCAATAAACACGAGCAGAGCAGTGATGAAAAAACCAAGGATAGTAAAGATATTCAGAGTGATCATTCTGTGAAATCGTTATTGAATAAGTAATTGAAATAAACTCATTTTGACTTAATAATAGCATGTATGCTGAATCGCAGTATTCATTACATATTATTTTAATTGAGGTCTCTCCTTGATATTAGAAAAAAAACAAAACAAAACAAAAAATGTCCTATGGAAGGAAATTGGTATTGCTACTCCGAATAATATGATTAAACAAGAATAATATTGATCTCTATTCAAAAGTTTTCGATGCTTCCTAAGCTTTTTGATTGGTTGTAAAGTATTGATTGCCCTTTCTTTGTTGGGGGGTTGAAGATTTTTATCAACGTTACCCGTTCTCATCCCACGATGAGAAGAACTTTCATAAGATTACATAGAAAACTATTGATTTACAATAAGATATATTTTACTACCAAGCCATACAATAGTTTTTCATGCGTCTTCTTATGCATAGTGTACTTTATTCGCAGAATTTGAGCCCGTTTCGTTGTCGTTAAATGCTCCATTAGATTCATTTTGTAGAAGATGAGCCTCCTAAAACGATCGATTTTTCATCACGCAAAAGTGGATGGATTACATTTTCTCCATTGTTGTCTTTATAAAGAACATAGTGTTGAACCATAAATATGATATCGAACACCATCGATAGGTTTCCAAGACTGAACTTGACGATATTAAAGTCTGCCCAGCCTACATTTAAGAAAAGTTAAATCGTAATTTTCCCTGTCTATTTCTTACCATTCTGAATGATCGAGATAATATTTTGAAGCACTGAGAAAAATCCTCCTGTGAAGTCCATCAAGATATTGAAAATACTCCATCCCACGGTACTCTTTCTTGAGTAGTTCCAATAGACCTTTGCCAGTGTCAGTAAATCAATAGAGCGCAATATGAAATTACTTGTGGGATATATTTAATGCAACTGATTGAAAGCTTCAGATAGCCAAGGAATTTCCATAAGTTGAAGCTTTGAGTAACCGTGATCCAGTCAGTCAACTATTTCCGAGAAAAATTATCAAAAGTTCTTACATACATGTCAATTTACTGCAAAGATGAGGGTGAACAAGAGTGCAAGACTGATGTAACCGAAAAAGAGGACCCAGCCGATCTTTGATACTTTATTTTTTCCTCGCTACATAGATTAGCGTCGAATTGTGATAAGGAATCATACTGGATAGATGAATATTTGGATGCACTGTAAAATAGTGATCGTAAGCGCATGAACAGCAAAGATGGTATCTTGGATCGAAACCTGAGAGATGAGAGTTGGTTTTTCAGCAAAAAGATGATGTTACTTCGCCCAAGCCGTCATTTGGATTTGGGAAGAAGCGGCCCTTGATTGTGTAGATGGTATAAAAGCTGAATCCCACAAAGTTTAGCATTTGAAACTCTAGTTTCATTCCTTCAACGCTGTGCAATGAGATTGATAAGCTAAATTTGGTTGATAACAAAGAAACCTTTTTCGTTTGTAGTTAAGGATGAGCTGTCCATAGAAGGAAGCAGACCAAGCAAAGAAATATATCCATCCGATGATGTCGGAGACGACTTGAAGCCAAGGAGCGTTGTAAGTCATTGCAAAACCACTTGAAATTTATGCACGATTTAAATTATTTTCGATTAAGGAAGTCACTGACGCAATTATTTTACATCGGAATAGGAGTCACACAATCAATCACTCAATAAGTTATTCACTATGAGAAAAATATTTAAAACATCTTCTATCTAGCACGATTGTCTCCTTTTTGTTTCGCTTTATCTATTAGATCAAATGCCATGTAAATTTATAACTTTTAGTATCACTCATTCGTTGTATTAGGACAATATTTATCATGATAAGCTCTTTCCTTGAGAAAACTTGACACCTTTAGAGAAAGGACATTCTTTTACCATCATTATAACGAGTTTTCTATGTTCTATACAAGATACTCAAAAAAAAAAAATTATTTAAAAACCAGCTCACAGGGCTCTAACGGATGAAACGGGTCAATATGTAGCCTAAGATAACTGCTCCAGAAACAATAGGTTCACTGAATTTATTGATCGTATCGACCCGATAATCATGCTCATAAGTCCCACGGTACTCCAGATCTCCGTACGGGTCAAATAGTTTTCCATATCCATGCATTTCTCCCTCCTCAAAATCTCCCTCATATCGCCTTCCATCAGCGAAATAAAATGTGCCTTTCCCATTAAAATTACTATTGTCCCATTCGCCTTTATAAATTTTCCTTTTGTACAGGTCAAAGCAGTTTGCAAAGTCTACCGCATTGTCATATTCAGCTTGTTTGATTATACAAGTTCTGCCATCTTTAAACATATATTTTCCTACTCCCTTTGGCCTGGATTCTTTAAAGTTACCCTCATATTTGAATCCTCTGTCGATTTCTAAAATTCCCAACCCATTGAGTACACCGTCTTTTAATATTCCTTTGAAACTTTGCCCCTCATTCTGCATGATAATAGTGCCTTCTCCGTCTAGTTTCCCGTCTGTGAATTTCCCAATCATTTTTACTCCTGTTGGAACAGAAGACACGACTCCTTCTCCAGTAGGACGCTGGGACTCTCCTCGGTATGTAAAATCTCCCTGTGCTTCTACTCCAGATCCTTCAAAGACCTTCTTCGGTTTGGAGGTGGCTCTGGTTTCAATATCTTTGCAAACTTTGTTAATTGTTTCCTCAAAGTCAGATGGAAATTGATAATCTTGGTCGATAGTTTGTGTGGTTGGAGAAGGTTTGCCTTTAAAGAATGATTTTATGTAGTTATGATGATGATAGCCATAGTTGCCGACAAAAATAAAAAGGCCAATCTGATGCGCGTGGGCTTTGAGCCATAAAGCTGCCATGTATCTTTTGGAATGAATGTCCTCTCAGAAATAAAAAATAAAAATTTTTGAATGCTTGGGATTAAGGATTATTTCACAGTGTAGCATAAGTCATTCTGCCAATATTGTTGGAAATAATTAGTTCTGTGAACCTAACAAAGTGTACAGACCCAGTAGAAGATCACAACTGACATTTCGTAAGGAAAGTGACTAGGTTTTATTCATTTTCATTGAAATAAATGAAGTGAAAATTGGCATCATAACAAGTTTGCTTAGCATTTAGCTGCGTCTTAACACTTATATAAAAGATTAACGTATTAGGATTCGTACTTATATATGTGCTTTCCGAGAAAGTCAAATAAATAAAAGTTGGATGAAATTGCATTTCTCTTCAATTTCAAATGGAATAGAGGCAAATCACCAGAATTCCTCTGTTTCATTTTAAAAAGGAGCAATACCGATCCAAGAGAGAAGTCAGACAGTTCATTTTTCCGAGGGATGAAAGTTCTTGTTGAATTAGAGTTCACTTTCATCATCTACGACCACCTGTAGCTAGTGAGGTGATCTCTAAAGAACAAGTAATAATTTGCGAACTCCATTTATTTATTTGCTTGGTTTTTAGCACTATTGCAGCCAGAAATATGCAAATATATTCAGGACTTGGTGCATTTCAATAAAACTTGTATCTGAGTTAATTTCCAAAATAAGATTACATGGCAGAAGTTGAAGGCAGAAAAGACAGAGCAGTCCGTAAGTACACCTACAGAGGACTTCAGCTCGAGGACCTTATGGCTTTGAAGAACGAAAAGCTCACTGAGCTCTTTTCCGCAAGACAAAGAAGAAGATTCGGCAGAGGTCTCAGACACAAATACCAAAGATTCATCATTAAATTGAGAAAGGCTAAGAAGAACCTTCAACCTGGTGAAAAGCCAAAGATTGTTAAGACTCACTTGAGAAACGCCATCATTCTCCCAGAGATGGTCGGCTCAATCGTCGGTATCCACACCGGAAAAGAATTCGCAGCTGTTGAAATCAAATTCGATATGATTGGACGATACCTCGGTGAGTTCGGTATCACCTATAAACCAACAACCCACGGTAAGCCTGGTGTCGGTGCCACCAAGGGTTCCGCTCACACTGCCCTCAAATAAACGAACGTGGCGTGTTTTCTATTTTGCAAAGAGGGAAAGAACGTGTTGGCTATCTATCATGTTCCCTTTTCTGCAATTGGCTTGTGCTTATGCATTAAACAAGACATTTAGCCACTTAGGAAAAAATTCAGATTCACAGCTAGATTTTTGTCGAGTTGCCGTTGCTCCTTCATATGTTTCGACTGAGTTTATGTAAGCACAAGTAAATCAAGCGATCATGCATCATAAAAAAAACTATATTTGCCGAGATCAATAGTCTAATGAGCTGAAACATGATGAAATTTCACCCTTGTGAAATTTTTAGGAGATAGGAAATTCAAAATTCACTTAAACTTATTATTAAGCAATAAAACAGCAAAGAGCCGAGGCAAACGTTGAAGTATGAAGAGAATAGACAATTTCGACAATGTTACTTTCGGCAAGAGGAGAAAATTCAGAGAGGAGGACCCGCTCCCTCTGAATCCAAAGGGAAAAAAGCCTTGGAAGACGATTTTGATTGTAAAATTTCGTGTTAAAATGATACAGTAAACTCATCTATCCAAATAGTCTGTCTTTTTGACTCTGGTCGGAGCTCTTTTCCTTTATACTGGATATACAAGATGGGGAGACGAAAACCATAAAAATTTTACTGATGTTCTTCCGTTTTTCCTGATGGCAGGTTTACGTAAGCTAATTCTAGAATATCGATTGGAAACTTTACTGAAATGCACATAGTTTTAATCCCAGGAATTTATCACGTTGTATTGATTGCAATTGTCGCTGCTGGAGTCGAAGGATACTCATATGACATGCTTCCGAGCCTTGACGAATGATGAGACTAAAAACATAGAGACTTATTTACGTGTTTGTGTGCACTAAACAATCCTTGTTTTTTTGTTTTTTCCAAGCATTTCATTTACCTGAGAACACGAGTGCATGCTACAATAGCTATCAGCAAATTTTTTGAATATTTTGATGGTGGATACTTCGATGAAATGACATTCCTCCGCAAATGATTTTCTTTTTGGATGATATTTAAGAAAAAATTAGGAATAACGCAGGCACTTGAAGCATTATTTTCTTCTAAGCATTCGATCTTATAAATCTTCTCTAATGCATCAAGATTTGTCAGCAGAGAGTTATAAATTATGATATTTAGACGACCTGAAATCGATAGATCATAGATATTTCAGTTAGTAGCTTATCAGATGTGTCTTCCAAGGCGTTCTCTTGAGAAATCGGGCTTCACTTTTCAGGGAAATGGTAGTTTGAAACTCTTGAAGTGGTTATATTTTATTTGCATGACAATAAACAAAAAAACAGAAAGATTTTAAAAACAGGAGTAATAAAACTTCAAATGAGAGATGCTATCGAACCACGTGAGGACTATGCATATTCTTATGGTAACTCTGTGAAAAACAAACATGCCTTGAGCTATTTATAGTACATGCATCCTCAAACGGGCTGATGCTCTATGGAACTCCTTCACTTGGTGATCACAAATTCCAATTTCTGTTTTCTTACATGCCAGCAGCATTAGCAAGAAGCATCCTAAACTCCCAATACAAATACTTCGTGTTTTCAGATGAAATAGGTTCAAACTACCACGCTTCCTCAAGTGATTGACTCAAACCACTTTAAAACTAGAGAAAGAAGGCTTTTTTACTGTTATTCCCAGACCGGTTGATGCGCACAGCAGCGAAACTGTTAAAATTCCTAAAATATGTATGGATTCGATATTACAAGAGGCTGTAATCATATTATCTAGACAAAAAATATTCTCTCAGGTCAATCGATCATTTGATAACTACGGAAATTTTCGATAGAACGCTTCGTGTGAGAGTTTTGTAATGATGCAAATAAGCTAATATTCTGTTTCTATAGAATGAAGGACTCATTCTCAGATCTGTCAATCTGGTTATTTTCAAAGGTATAGACAACACGCCATTGCATTCTTGACAAAATTTTCCCAAAAAGTTTACGATACTGATACTTATCGCAATTATTACTTCCAAATACCGGAGGTAGGAGTTTATTCATATAGGAGCAGTTATAAAAGCAATTTGCCGTTTGGTCTAGTTGGTGCATAAGATGACTCATGCATTTGATAAAGAAGAATATTGCAATCGACTGCAGCAATGGATTGATTTAGGATGGCACCCAAATATTGTCAGGGCTATGATGATCAAAGAAGTTGACGATGGTCAGTTTGGGCTAATTACAGACGCTTTTCATACAGCAACTTTAAGAGGTATTAAAACCACCACGTCCTGCCTCGTGTGATAAATCTCCCTTCTCGAATTGATAGACTGGATAAATGAAGGGAAAGGGTATCTTTATGAAGATTTCCCCTATACCTCGACACGAAGGCTATTAAACGTTTTGTTGCAGATCGCATTGGGTAATTTATATCATACAAAGAGAAAAATAATTTTGTTGGTCTCCGTTTCTGGTAGGTTTAACTCACATACATGATAAAATGACAGTTCATCACGATCTGAAGCCGTAGCATTTTCCTTACAGTTATTTCATCTAATGCGATTTGTTGATAGAGAAAATATATACATTCATGAGGCAGAAAATGTAAAAATCGGAGGACTCTTCCTATTCTCTCCACGGAGGTTTCAGGTGATGAAGAACAAATCGCCTTTTGTTGGCGGATCACCTGAGTACTGGAGCACAGAGCAAGGAGCGATTTTTGACACTATGAGAGACTCGATTAAAGACCCCAGGACTTATAGCGGATTTATTAACACGTTGCCGCATATAACGGAAAAAGTACCTAGCGTTGTTCTTTCCAGTCAAGTTATCGATTTGTGATTAGGCGGATATTTATTCTTTCGGTTTGATCATCATGGAGATCCTGGATGGCAAGAGAAAATGGGTTCGAGGAGATAGAATTGAGGCGTGGGTTTCAGAATGGGTAGAAAATGTGCAAGAGAAGCAGGATGCAGAGAAAAAGTTCCTGATTATAGTGACAAAGTCGCTTCGAGCCTTGGCAATCCAATGTCTTTCCCAAAAGTTATCTTTCTTTCGTTGAAAAGAACTAACGTATCGGCTAGATCAGATGAGCGACCTAGCGCTCACGAAATTGCACACACGATCTTGGATCTGTATCTCAAGAGGTTCGAGTCTCCTGCTGAGAGACTTTGGCAAAGATACGTAATCTGATAGTTGCTACAGCAAATCAGAGCAATTTTTGACGAAATGTTAGATCGAGCCTGTCGAAAATGACTGCGACAGCCTTAATAATATGGCTGTGTCTTACTTCCGAAGAGAGAGATACGAAGAGTGCTTAAAGTTTTGGGATAAAGGTAAATTTTGTCGAAAATACAAGCGTGGCTATCAACACACGATAATAAATTTACCCTCTGCAGCTATCAGCCTTGATTCCAATCACACTCCAAGTATTTACAATGCAGGACTAACACGAGCTTTAAGGAACGATAGCAACACCCATCTAACTATCAGGTACTTTGCTAGATTGAAAACGAGAGTAATACTTAAACAAATCAAGGCATTTATATTGCTGTCCAGAGACATTGGAGAGAAACTACTTCCTTACGCTACTTTACATCAACGAGGGAAGATTTCGAGGTAATAATAAGACTACCATAGCAAGGTTTTATTAATATGGGCTATATAATGAACAAACAGTGTTATTCCATCCACTCGTCCAGGATGCCAACATGCTTCAAGAAGAAGCGATGAAATTGAGACTGGAAGATTTTCAGGAGAGATACAAAGCAATGGCTAAAAGGGAATATTCCGAGAGATTTAGGTTTTTCCAGGTAAGAAATGTGCTTTCTTTAGATTTAATCTACCATAGATGACGCCCGCGAAACTGATAGCGTTTGCAGGTCAAACCAGGCTCTTTGCTTACATTACAATGCAAAATGTACCTGTACTTTCAATCTGGAATGTCGAAGACTTTAACGAGCCAAAGATAGCAGTTTTAACGGTATTTCTTTGGTATTATGTCGGGCTAATTTCTTTAATCCAGCTCGAGATTCCTGACAATCGAGCGGTATATCCTTATAACCTTGCGATTGGATCATCGCAGAAAGTGTTCGCGTTTTGCATGGAAATCAATATCTATGTCTATTCGTACTTCCCTCATCAAAACGCCATCAAATTCGAGAGTACATTAAAGGTAAAATAGCCACTCTAGCGATAGATTTGTTTAACGAAACAAACAACTTAAGGGCCATCAATCGAGAATACAGACAATGTCCTTCGATAACTCAAATAAAAGGCTGGCTTCTGGAGGAACTGATAACATCGTGCGATTGTGGGATTGTCTGGAGGGAACATGCTTTCGACTATTTAGAGTACTTAGCCAATTTACTTTCCGAAATGCTGACCCAACCAAATTGTTTTAGGGACACACCTCTCCAATTACATATCTGTGTTTCACTCCTGATGACGAGTTCATTGCTTCAGCAAGCGAAGATTGCAAGATCGTCATCTGGGACATTTACACCGGCGAAGAAATGCATACTGTTAATGTAACGATTTGCCCTCAGAATGAGGTTATATACCAATGATTTTTTTGCTAGAGCTCAGCTGGCCCTGTCAGATGCCTTGCACTCGACATCGATCTCAAAATGTTGATATGCGCTTGCTACAACCAGACTCTGCTCCACGTATGGGACCTTACATTGAATAAAATCACTCTCCGCTTGGATGTACTAAGAATCTCCTTTCTTGGCTGCGCTAACACGAAATTAGGGGCATTGGCAAATTTGCAGAGGCATCGAAATCTCTCATCAGAGAAAGCTGCTCCTGTCGTATTCAGGGGATGGGACGATTAGAATCTGGAGTCTTAAGACAGGGAATTGCTTAGTTACTTTGGTATATATCTTGGGCCTAGATCTTCCTTATGTGTTGTATTGCAATCAAGGGCCCGTACTCAGGTATTTTAACTGCGAAGTTTTCAGGGAAGGACGACGAAATTATCTTTGTCGATGAAGATTTGAGGATAAGGACAATCACTTTTGTTGCTAATGCCGAGCTCAATGGCAACGAGTTGAGCGTCCTTGTCAAACCATGTGAGACAATAACAAACGTCGAGCATTATTTTTCCAACGAATTCATTTATAAGGATAGCCTGGATGAACTGGCTAGGGCAGTTTCACCAATCGTTGATCTTGAATTAATCTTCTGTATGATATAGAATTTTAGGAAGCTGTTGAACCAAAGCAGCAGCACTTTGATCGACAACGTGTTTAAGATCGCCGAGAAAATTAAAACCACAACGAATCTTTACCGCAGAGAGGAAATCAGGAAAATTTTCTATGAACTGAATTCCCTGAAATACCAGTATCAAGGCTTAAATGCGGTGAATTTTTACATGGAAGCCTACACGTTCCCGAAGCCGTACCATGACCGATCTAACATCAGTTGCTTTGCGTTAAACAAATCGAGGAGTATGCTTGCTATTGGAGAAACCGATGGAAAGATCAAAGTTTTTAAAATCGCAACCCACACACTCATTAAAACGCTCAAGGTGAGTGACTTATTGTATTTTATTTCATTCTGAAGATAACCATAGACAAACCGCAGTTCGAACGTGATTTCCCTTGCTTTTTCCCCCGATGACTCGCTGCTCATTGAATCTAACAGTGCCGAAAACTCGATTAGGATCTGGTCTTTGGAATCAGGAAGCGTTCAGCATGAGCATGTATTTATTTTGTTGTTTCTATTGCATAAAATTGACGATTTTCTTTGGTGTAGAACATGCACGGGGCTTATGCAATGAACGTTGGAATCATCCAAAACAACAGAACCATGGTGTCCTGCGGACAAGATTCTCAAATAGTGCTGTTCGATACCAAACTTCGAGAAGCCAGCCGCAAGAGAATGGTAAGACAAAACCAGAACCACCTTTTCCGAATCCCCTAACAATGATATTATTCTTCAGAGCATAAATAAAACTGAGAGCTATACTGCCATGGCGATAAGCGAAGACAATAAAACACTTTTCACAGGCAGCTCGGATCATATCATCCGAATGTGGGATATCGCAAGCAAATGTCGAGTCAAGTCCCTTCATGGACACTCAGACATCATTATTGGCTTACATATCGATAAAGAAAGCAATACGCTAACTTCAGTTAGTCTCGATAATACTATCCGCTTTTGGAGTCTAATGTCTTATCGCTGCGACAAAATAATGCAGGTAAATTGATTTCGGATGATGAGTGCGTGAATCATCTCAATAAACTAGCTGCCTCATTATCACATACGGTATTTCGATGTAATGCAGTTGGATAGACTCGCCCTTATGACTTTCCATAATTCAATCGTTGTAATCGTTGACCTGAAAGAATTAGAAGTCAGATGGACTCTTATGGTAAATTCTCTTTCGTTGAAACTATTCTCTAAGCCTTGTGTATCTATAGCCAATGGAGGAAGTCATAGGAGCGGTCTGGTACAGATATCCATCAAAAATTTTGCTGATAACCACTATTTATGCGAAAATAATTGATATTTTTTGGAAGTATGCCTGAGTCGTTATACATCAATATTCAATAAAAACTTTATTTACTAATCATTGAAATATAAATTCAGTTTTTTTACTAACTTAGCGCAATATCCTGGTAGCCATGCCTAGTAGAATTCTAAACTTTTTCCAGCATCCTTCTATATAAAGAGCGAGATCGCCCATGTTATACTGCTGAAACACCTCAAATTTCGTCATTGTTTGCAGGCCTTGAGGGAATCTGGAGAGATCCTCCTTGAATTCTTCATGCAACAGCTCTAATTGCTCAGAACTGTCCTTCATCCCTTCGATTTTTTCTCTGAAGAGCTCGTAACTCTCCAGCAGATTGAGCATTGAGCTCACGTAATCGTAATAAAATATAGCAGTGTTAAACAGTGCTCCAGGAACAAAATTTAACGCTGCCTTGCCTTGGAACTTCGTATTGAATCTGGAAGACATATTTAAACTGATCAGCTTTATGTCCTTGCCCAGCTGCCCTGCTTTTTTCTCTTTGGCTGGTCCTTGCTCTTTGGAGAGCCAATTCTGAGCAGCTGTTACTACGGGAGATTTTGGATCGTAGCCTTTCGTGTAATGCTGATTCGTGATCGCAGGAATCAAGCGATGAACTAATTTTTCAAAGTATATTCTATCTGCATGAGGGTCACAGTGCATTTCTGTGAACGCGTGCTCCTGCCAAGCCTGAGATTTGCTGTCCTCAGCTTTAGGGAATCTCACTGCGCAGCAGCTTTGGAATTCATCCAATGACAAATTGCATTCGATTGTATTAATCTGATTGAGCTTCATGGACGTCACGAATTGATCGAGCTCCTGAGCTCGATGTTCCATTAGTTGATCCATAAACAGGTGCAGAATGATATCGATTCTAACATATTTATGCTCTCCTTCGACACGGTCTTTCGGCTGCCCCGTCTGGTTCTCCTGTCTCTCTTCTTCGACTCTGAGATAGAGATCGTTACCTAATTTCTCATCGAATTTTTCTTCTAATTTCCTGATTTTCTCTGGCTCGAATTTCTCGTCTAAAGCCATTTGATTCATCGTTTGCCTGGCGACATCAACAGGAATTAAATCGCTCCCTTCGAATAAGGTACTTGGCAAGAAAGGACCATAGATCTCGGGAGGATTCGTGTTGTGTTTGATAAATAAGCACATTTTGAAATACAACCATTGCGCTTCAATGGACTGATAATAGGCGTCTTTTACAAACTTCAACGCTTGATTCTTTCTTTCAATGTCATCGATTGGTTTTTTAGAGTTTCCTTCATTTTCTTTGGGTTTTTCGTCATCGATTCCGCAGAGAAGACAAAATAGTTTCAATCGATGGCTCTCAGGAGCGCCTAGTCTCGCGTTGTAGATCAAGTCTCTGAGTAGAGTGTCACAGACTGAATAAATCCCAAATCGCTTAAAGCACCATTGGACAAGGAACTCCTTCAGGGTCTTGCGAGGACGCCTCTCATAATCATCGCATAAATCACTTATCAATTTATCGCTGTAGATCAGCGTCACAGCGCTATGGATCCATAAATTCGATTGAATTCCTCCATTTATTGGCCCTTTTAGATTGACTATCTCTGGCAAGCTCAGCGCTCTCGGAGCCTCTCTTCTCTCTGAATACAGATTCACGCCTACTCCTATATCCTTTGTTTTTGTGCGCTGGATATCGGGGTTTTGCTGATAAATAGTCAATTCGCTTTTAGTTTTTTTGTATTTATCCTCATACGTCTTAACTTTCTCATGCAACTCCTTGACCTTGTTTTCTAAATCCACGACTTTTAGCTGATAATTCTTCTCTTTGAACAGAGGCAATGAGAGGTCCTGTACATTCGCCTCGGATTTTTGACGTTCAAAATGCTTCTTGATCAATTCTAAGTTATCCTCTCGGAATTTGGATATTTCAGTCTTGCTGTTCTCGAGTAGGACTTTATTCTCTTCAACCAGCCTGTCGCAGTTGAATTTGAGCCGATCAATGGTGCCTGTCATGTCTTTCATCGCAGATTCTAATTCTTCAAACACCTCAATCAATTTTGTATCGTAATTTTTCTTAAGTTTCGTGCGGATTTTGAACTCGTTAATTTCCTCTGAAATTTCAAACATTTTCTGAGCCTTATCAAAGCCTTCTTTGGTAATCCCATCAACGCGATGGAAATTGCAATATTCTACCAACGCACGCAATGCTCCGCAGATGTCCATATCGGCTTTCATAGCCCTTTCTCTCATCGATTTGATTCTGGTGGTTCTTTCAATGCTCTGAATTATCGCATTCTCATAGACGTTTGCGATCTTTGAGAGCTCCAACTTCATTACTTTATTCAAATCGTCTTGAATTCTATTGCCTTGCATGCCTGAGCCTCTGCGATCCAGGATAGACATAATGTTTTGTACCCGAAGCGATTGGATATCCAGCACCTGTCTCCAATTATTGTTTGCAACATGAGCTTGTATTTGCTCGTCGTACTTTTGCTCTATGATGTTTTTTATTTCATTGGTGAAGTCTCCCAAATTCTCGTAGACTTCAGAAACGCTCATCGTTCGAGTCGCATGAGGCTTCACTACGAATGGCAGCGAGCGGTTACCATCAGATGGACTTGTAGGAACGTAGTTTTTTCTCCTTTCAGAGGTTTGACTGATGTTGTTTTGCTGTTCATTGGTGAGTTCTGGACTTATCATCACTTGAGTTTTATGAGGAGAGTGCATGTCCTCTTGAGTGAAGGAGTTTTTGATAAAAGAGCTTGCTAAGAAGTGTCCGTTGCGAGGAGAGCCGCCGAATGATGCGTTGGTGGGAGAATGGAACGGTTTTGCGTAAAATCCGGTGGTTGTAGCGTGTCCAGAAACTGCGCTTGATCGTTCTGAGGTGATTTGAAGGGTTGGAGTCATTTTGCTGTTTTTTATTTGGAGAACTTTCTCCAAGAAATCAGAATTAATTGGAGAGAGTGCTCCTTTTTTGTCCTTTCGACCTTTTCCAGAGCGCTCAGTTACTGGGAGATTAATGCTCAGAAGTTGCTCGTATTTTTTTGCTTGATTTGAAGAAGTTCTTTTGATACCATATGGGTTCATGGGCTTATTAGTTGCTGGAGCGACACGCTGAACAATTATCCTAATAAATGTTTTATTTTCCAATAATATCGAAATTCAGCTTCAGTTTAATCTTATCATGGAACAAAGAACGTGAAAACATTTACAATCCATTATATAAAATTGATAATACTTTATAATACTGTCGTCCAGTTTCCAAATAGCTATGGATAATTGTATCTAACGAATCTTTTTGCCATTATTCCATTTATTGTTAAACAAATTGTGAAAAGGTAATTTATATACTGATAGTATTATCTTTTTTCGCACCGAAATATACCTTCATTATGAGGATAGGGAATTCGTGGATTCAACCGGTTGTGCGAAATCTTAGGAAATTCATATAAGAGAGAGAGTGAGAGCAATACCAGGAGTCATATAATATTGTTCAAGCCCTGGTGCTCAGCCAATCTCAACTATGTCGTTGGCAAGTAGCAGGAAGATATCACAGCTTTGGTTGATTGCACCATGCAATCTATCAACTTAGCTAATGCAAGATAAGGAAGGGTAATCATATTTGCTTATAAGAGAGACTTTCTTTCGTTTTGTCATCTGTTATTCTCACTCCACCACATTAAGCTAGAGGCAACACGAACTAATTTTGATACTTGAGCCATTAAGTTAACAATAATGAGTGTAATTCTTGGAAAGTGAGGAGACGTCATGTAACAGTGTTTTCAGCTGCAACAATCGACATAAAACCTATTTTACAAAATTTGTAAAGACAGATCTCATCGCATACAAACACTCTCTTTTGTTAAAAAAAAATGAATAAAACAAATTTATTGGCTAGAGCTTTGCTTGAAACGAGGATCGGCATGGATCGCTTTTACAAATTCATGTTGCAATTTCTGCCCAAGAAATAGTCGAGCTTGCATATATTTAGAAAGGCAGTTATCTATTTCAACCATCAAGAAATTACATGGCAAAGGCTTTTACTTGAACATTCTCTTTCTGACTTTCCCAAACTATCAGATTTCATATCTTTTACACAAGCTTTATAGCACCTTCGTCCATAATTAGCTTCAACCAGCCATATTCAGAATTACCTCTTCAAGTCTTTGAACTCCACATCTGAGATATACTGTTCTAACTTTGCTAGCGGATCTCCTTCCATTTTCCCTTCGACTATGGGATCTTTCCAATCGCAAATAAAAATTTAAATAGGCTAAGATTATATCAAAAAGTTTCGCAAAGATACGAAAGACGAAGGCTTAGACAGCTCCAATAGGTCTGTAATCTCCCCACTGTAGACAATCCCAATCCCTTTTCTCTCACCTGAATTACTATTTAAAATATTGTGGAGGTATGAATAAGATTGGG
>ENA-UOUE01000455-UOUE01000455.1-compost-metagenome-genome-assembly--contig:-NODE-455-length-32708-cov-14.409764_pt1 | contig 32708 bp, 17 predicted proteins | sample MGYA00238146_ERZ747223 | MGnify/ENA primary metagenome ERZ747223 (study PRJEB28781, sample SAMN06268865) | compost metagenome | isolation source: single cell | place: USA: California, Emeryville, Joint...
CTCTGATGTGGTATAGTTTATTTCATCAATATATCGATAATCTCTTACGATCTTTGTGGAACACAATTAATCCGAATTATGTAGTCTAAGATTTTCTAAGCAGATGAGTTATCTCTAATGTTAATGTATTTCAAATAATCGTTGAATACGAACTCCATACCACAATACATTTCATAATAAATTTCTAAACAGACACTCAATATCAGGCATAAATATCACCGATACAAGAGATTGCATTTTTTTGACTAGAGTTTACCCTTTACTTTTCTCATCAAGATATATTGGACAATTACCAACATGTCTCCTTTGATTTTAATGGAGATAAAGAGGAAAATTTAAATGATGATAGATTTCTTGATGCTTTAATTGAAAATTCAAAAAAAAATTAAATATATTAATTATGACAAAACTTTTTATTTGTGTTTTAATATAATACTAGAAAATTAGTATTTCTTAGTAATTTAGCAATATTGCCCCTTCCATTTTGTTGAATATACTCCGCGAGATACAATTCAAAGTTAATTTCAGAAGGTTACTTCACAAACTTCTATTGAAACTCGCAATGGCAAGATTCAAAATCAGTTCTTTCTGCAGACTCGCTGACGATATTCAGCACAATCAAATTTATTGACAAATAAAAGCGGCTTCAGTAAGGTTACCCTGCAAGATTCCGCTCAAAACAAATATCAGTAATCTCATTTAGAATGGAATCTTTCTGCAATATGAGGAGAATAATAAAGAAACTCTCAAAATGTCCTACATAAGATCTAAAGAAATCTTTATTCACCATTTATATGACCTTCTATAATAATTGCCATTAGCTGTATCTATATCGAGTAACTTTCCTTCATATACCTTATGGCTATGAAATTTGAAAATGACTTTCTTGATGATGCATTCTTGTTAAGATTCATGTACGATATATCAGAATCTGCTGCGCGAATTGAAATATAATCTTATCTATGACTTTACTGAGAACAAAAAGCATATTAATCATTTTTAATAAATAAACTAGCACTGCATTCGCTAGACTATTGTAATTTACGGCATTTTTATGCCTCTTCTTCTGTCTCACTCTTCTCACTGCTGATTATTACACCCATGGACAATTTTGTCCCTCAATTTCCTTCTTTACTTTTTGTTCTGACATTGTTCATAAACATATTAATAATATTAATTTAAGAAATTATCGTCTGAGACTCCCTCTCAGACTCTTTGAGCGGCCCTACCCCCAGTTTCTCTTCTCGCTTGCTCTTTGTCGTAAACAAACTTGAATCCAAGCTCGTTTTTCTGTTTCGTATCTCGTCCATCAGCTCATTTCTGCTAATAATCAGATTTTGCATGTAGTTTATTCCTTCATGCTTTTCTCGTTGGAGCCGCTCCTCTTTCCTTTTAATCTCAGACATGACATCATATTTCATCTTTTGAGCAGGGCCCACTACCCTGCCTGACCCATTGCTCATCTCTGGCGAGTATATCTGGAACATCGATTTCTCATTTCGATTAAAATTCGTGTAGACGTAATCGCGGAGACTTTTCGCTCGGGCTCTCTCAATGCTTTGGAGTTCAAGTTCCTCGTTTTCTTCATCGCTGTTTCCCATATCGACGAGGACTGCCCAATTCCAAGTGTTTTCAGACTGAGAGCAACTTGGAATGTGGGTGGCACTATTATACTTCCTTGGCGAAATGTTCAATTTTTCGAATTCTTGATCGTAACTAAGAACCCTTTTGATCACCAAGTCATTCTTCTTTTCAGCTTGCTGTTTCATTGGTAAAACCTGAGTCTTAGGCATTTCAGTACTCAGATCGCTCTTTTGCGTGTTCAAGCTGTTCGTTTTTGGCTCGGTTTGGCTTTTTGTTACTTTTTTATTAGAAGGATCTCCGGTTGCTGCAGAGTCTCTTTGAATCCTTTCCTCCTCATTAGTGTTCAAATCGGATGAAGGCTTTCGACTTTCTTTCTCCGGAACCGATTTGACATTCCTGATGATTTCAAGTCCCACTTTCCCGACAATATCTCCATTCATGTTCATCCAATAGAACTCATAAGCTTCTGGATCTATTAAAGTTTCTATTGTCTTTCTTGCTGCTGAATAGCTCACAAAGCTAAGAATGCACAGCTTCGTCTTCTCCTTCAAATGAGGAAGGCCAATGACATCCTCTTCGGACCAGATTCGACAGAACGAGACGTCAATGATGCCTAAAATTGAAGTTGTGTTTTTTTAGTCTATCGAAGAAATAAAAATTATTTACGAGAACTATTTTCGAATAAATCTCTAATGTCGTGCTCTGTCATCGAAAGCGGTACATTAGGAATGATGTAAGTCCGATTATGGCAATTTCCCGATGGAGTAAGCTAAAACAAGTTTGGTGAATTCAAAACTCCTTGAAAACTTTCTTATTACTTGTTTCTTCAGGTTGTTCAGTAAGTTGTCGAATTTACTGGCCTCTCCCTTGTACAAAGGCCGATATTCCTCTAAAAATTTGCAGGCTTCTTCAGTTTTTCCTATCAAAAATTACAGCAACCCGCGTAAAGCAAAATATTTCTATACCTTGTTGGTGCAACACAGTTGCCAGGTCTTTTATTGCAGACTCCACTCGTTCATTGTTCTCAATTGAAATTTTATAATATTTAACGGCTTTATCCAAGTTTCTCTCGACATATTCAGCACGTTTTGCCTTGCTGTAAGCAGACGTTCCCTTTGGAATTGGAACTTCCCATTCACTTTTAGTTCTCAAATATTCTTCAATTTTTGTTTCGAGACTTGCCTTCAGTTCTTTTAGCGTTCTAAAAAAATAATTCAGAAAATGTCCATGCAAATAATTTCGCGATTACATCGAATTTTCTTGATGATCGGCGTGTTCAGGCATCCTGGGCTGGCCCTTTGGAGTATATGTTAACACTTTGCGTTCCTGAAATTTTCGATTGGAGTAAGAATGATTCTGTCCTTTGTTTGCATAATATTGATTGGAGGCATATCGCTGATGTTTGGAGTCTGGCGTTGATCGATAATGTTCCATATTAGCGATAGTAACGAAATCCGGAGAGAATAAACTTATTATTATCTTTACTTAAACGGCTTTTAATTTTGTGAAGAGCAATAAATTCTATCTAAGGAATTTCTGTGTTATGCGGAGAAGCTTATAATGAATTCTCAAAGGTCAAAGTTTCGAACTGTGCTTTCACATCTGGAGACCTGAGAATGGCAAAACTAGCAGCTCAGTATGCCTTTTTTGGTGCTGAGAAGCTCGGAAAGTGAACCCTTTTTTAGGATGTGATTAAATGACGCATTTATACTACATATCACGCTATATTTTTTTTTTTGGCAAGTCGTAACAGAATTTAATTTACATGCACCTCAAAAGTGTTCTGGTCTGGGTCCCACTAAAAATGACGTAACATACGACGAATCCGACATGCGTCAAAATCGATACCTGAGTGAGAACTCGCATTTTAGTGCCATCGATCAATATGTTCACCCTCATCAAGAAGCTCCATCGAGTTAATTTTGCAGGGATTTATTAGAGTTTTCTTCCAATGATGGATACTGCAAAAGAAAATTTCTTGAATATCCTGGACAAAGTTTAGGCGTTTTCTCTTGGACTGAGACGTGACTAGTGGGTACACGTTAGGGCATGGTTTTAGCGAAGACCTGAATGAGCTTGATGAGTCTTGGGAAAAGTTTTTCACTTTTTAATGTTACTCTCTAATTTTAGGTTTATTTTGAGAATCCAAAACTAGCATTTTTCCCTTTTTGATTAATGTTCTAAAGAAACATTACAATACGGTTTATGGCGTATTCCTTTGTAACTTGGAACTCGTTTCCATTACTTTCGAGGCTTATCATTAAGTATGCTGCGAACCTCCATTAATAACTAACAGAGGTAAAAAATTCGAAACTAAGAAATTGTTAGCAAGGAATAATGTCTATTATGAATCGAAAGATCTTAGTAAGTAATGGATTTGAGAATACCAGTGTTAGAAAGAAAAGCTCTCTATTTGGCTTTAATTTGAAGAGCATACATCTTCTTAACACTTTTTCAAATCTTCGGAAAAATGACGTTGGTTATTTGAGCAGTATTTTCAACAGGATGGCTTACTCCACTGAGCTGCAAAATTCAACTCGGAACGCAATATTTTAGGGATATAACAAGGGAGAAGGGAGCATTCTGAATAATTTTAGCAGATATAGATATAAACATGTTCTATGCCATCAAGGTGTTTCCTCTTTAATTGGAGTTCTTGGTTTATAGTTCTTTAGCTTGAGTCATGCAAATCTCCTGGTATTTGCAGAAAGACAAATTTTTGTCTATATGATTTGAACTATCTTAATTATCATCTTCTTCTCTTGTCTTCTTTATGGAAATTTCTGTTCAAAGGTATTGAGCACAGAAATCGAGCAAGGAATTGCTGTCTGTTGTGGTTATGGACGCATTGTCAATAGGAAGTATTTTACACTACATTAAAGTATATGTACTTGAACCTCAACTAAATTACAAGCATTATTTGACCTATTCACGATTAAACTTTAGTAATCAAGATTCCTTAATGAAGATCAAAATTTAAATTAGATAATTAATAATTTAATAAAATTGTTTAGGTTTTCGGCTTCAGTAATAGACGGCTATTTGTTTTGTATCGGGCACCGCTCATCCTTATTGTTCTCGACACAATATATTCAAACCTATCTGCAAGAGACCTTTTAAGAGTAATGGTAGAAATGAACAACCATCATTCTGATTGAGAATTCTCTATTAAATGGGTTCTCAAGGAGTACACATCACTTATTAAATTTAAAATGAACAATTAACAAAGTTGCTACCGGTTTGAAGAGTGGACAACTTAAGAATTGAAAAACACGCTCTCAATTGAGGCTAAATCGCTTTTAATTAACTTTTTGATTTAATTTTTGACTTTTTTGGAGACCTCGAAATCAAGATTGATATTGAGCTTTTGGAGTGATAATTAATTCGCTACTTAATTATAGCATAAAAATGATAATTTTTTTCGTGTTCTAAAATTTTTTCTATGAGAGGTTGAATAAATTTTATATCTTCGCTTGCTTTACTACAATGCATATTGTATCGACAACATTCGACTCAAACATCGTTACTGTTTCTGACCCTACGAACGTCGGAGAAACAATTACATATCGGCCAAGATCCTTTGGTAACAAATTACCCCCATTAATCAATTCTATATTATACTATGCATTTATATATGAAGGAGGGAAATGGACCTATATAGAAAGCATCCCTTCCGCTCGATTGCTGCTCTCAGCTTCTTATAATCATGACACAAACGAAGCCACTCTTGATGTATTACATGTGAACAAGAAAATCCGATTAGTAAATCACCTTTACATACAAAGTAATATGGTTTCCTATTTGCCATATCACTAATGCTTTTTCGCTATTAGAGAATGATTGCGTTGGTGAGCTCAGATATAACCCGAAATTAAATCTCGCTGCATTTTTCCCCATCACAAATGTTTGTTGTTTCTATCTCATGAATTGCGAGAACATCGAGCTTGCTAAAAGGCTGAAATGGCCCGATTATTTTACTGGTTAGTTCTCTTGATTGTGGAGCTGATTTTTTGTAGGAAAAATTTCGAGTTTCGATTTCGATTCAATCGGAAAGAACGTTGTGTCAATGGATTATAATTCAAAAATGATAATTTCGAACGTGATCAGTGATGAGATATTATTAAAGCATGAGCCTTTTGGAAGAAGCGGTAACTTGCTGATTGAATAGAATTAAAGTCTGACTCATTTCATTTAAAGATGCCTGGCATAGATGCCGCTGGAATCCAGTGCCTTCAAGTCCGCTTATAGCTTGTAAATTCGACTGGAGCAAATTCAACATTTTTGATGCTGAGAAATCTACATTTGTGCTAAAGGATACGTTGGATCTCAGATGCAATTATGGTACTTCCTGGGGTTTTCAGGCTCATTATATTTGGATTTTGCCTAGTAAATATTTGGATTGATTGGAGAACGGATGATGATTTGGTCGCAATCGGCACTGAATCGCCTGCGATATATGATCACCGCAAGGGTGGTATCATAAAGAATCTAAAATCTACGGGCAAAGGTTGAATTGCTTTTCTGTTGATGCTTATCTTTGCTGCAGGTAATGTTGCTTCTATAAAATGGTCGCCGGATGGAAAGAGCTTGCTCGCAGGCTTGCAAGATGGGAAGGTCCATCTGATTGATTTTACCATTGATAAAAGCTTCGCTCAGGCAACTACGGCAGATAGCAGTAAGATTTTGTGAATAATTGGTTTTAATTTACGCATGACTAACTTAGAAAGCGCCAATTCAGTGTGTTTTCTGTAGATGAGTGGAGGTGCGATTTGAAGAGGATCTTAAATCTTCACGAAAAATGATCCCACAGAGTCTTACAATTTGGTTTTGAGCATTTACAATTTATGAAACATGATAATTCAATGCCACCATCAAATCACCTTAATGACATTAAATAATCCCAACACAATGCACTGTGTATAAATAAGTTACTTTCAATTGCTGATCGATTTATTGTAAACTGAGTTTTATGATTCTCCAGATAACCTTATAAATGTGACTGAATAAGTTATTTTCGTGTGCGGATTGTTACAAATAAGGGTTATATATCTGTGTTTTTCTTTTCTAACATTAATGAGTTTCTGAACTTATTCTTGAAGAGATTCAAAATCTTTAATCCAGCCTTCGAAAAGTTTATTATTTATATTTTCTTTTGAAATTTCCAAAAGCGGGAGCATAAAATTTTGTTTTACGAGAGAAAATTGAAAATTTGTTTTTTGAGTGCTTCCATATATGCCTCTTGATTTAGATATCCGAGTAGCTTGCTCCCATTTTTCTATTTGTAATATTTTGAGTACATGTAGGAAAGTCATCTTTTGATCTTGGTAACACAAAAAAAAGGTATAAGCATATGATTCAATCCTTTGGATTCTTAACTTTTTATCTCTGCTTTATAAACAAAAACTTTTTCCTCATATAACGAAATGAATAGTAGGCTAACGCTTGAACATTGTTTAAGCACAAATGAAAGAACGTATTTTGATCTCAACTGAAAAAGTTGATATTAGTAGATTATTACTCACAAATGGAGTTTATTTCTCTTTGGTAGCTTGCATGTTTCCTTATAATCCAAGTTCAGAAAATACTATAATCCTCTATAAATTCCTTTCAAAATACACTCTTGCTCTCTGATTTTTTTCATCTTCTCATAAAGAAAGGCAGGATTCGAGACTAACTTCTCCGGGTGCTCTGATTGTGTAATAAAAGCTAGCGCTAAGTATATAAATTGATAAATTGGACTCAAACCATGTGAATGATTGAAAAACAATTTTAGAGAGAGCCAGGATTTTTTATTTTCTCTCTAATACTCATCGTCATATTAGTGATTGACTTATAATTAAGCTCTGCTGTTATCTTCTTGGATTTATGCGAAAATAAGCCCAATTATTCTCAGAATCGATTTGAATAATTCTGTCGTAACACAATTAATGTTTCAATAGCAGGAATAAAACTATCAAATTATCACTTATCCAGGCAGAGGACAGGATGCTTATCTGCTCGAAATTAATACTAGGTAAGTAGCTTTATCACATCAATTAATTTTAGATATTATAATTCTAAATTTCCATAGTTATTTCATAAGAATAGAAAAATTGTCCGAAAATTGTAATCGGTATCTAATGGGTGAAACTTGCGTATTCTGAGTATCTGTATTGAATCCATATCTTTCTAAATTGTTAGGTAATGGTACCGTCTTGATCCTTAAGTCCATCCTAAATTAGCTAAAAATGAACATTAATGGCTAAAACTTGTAATTGGTACACACACAAACTACATTTCTCAGCTATTTTTTTGTTTACTTCTGAATCAAAACTAACGATATTGTAAAGCTAACACGTATGTTTTAATGAGAACTTTCTCTCATTCAAACTCACAATTTTCAATAAAAATAGTTAGAATCGAGATAGACACGCACTTATTTATAAATCTAGTATAGACTCGAAAAATACTATCTCTTAATAGAAACCTTCGAATAAAACAAACAAACAACAACTTCTGAACCTCATTCATCGTACACAACTATATCCAAAAACCATTGCAATCACTAAAATTCGCTCTAAAACAGTCTAGCCGGAGTCAAATTCAACACTAACAGATGCATTACTGCGATATATTGATCTCCAATTAATCTATAGCATTACTGATATACTCTTAGTATTTTTACATCATCAGTCAAGTAAGCGGAGTTTAGAATGAATACCATCACACTCATTATGATAAAAAATACATAACTCCTTCCCTCATATATAATCACCTTAATCTCCTTGATTTAGAAAAAGACATTAATTAAGTTCTGCATTGCAAAAGTTCAATGACCTGAACATTATAGCCAAACAAATATGGATTGAATTCAAAACAATTAGTTTATATATTACACAAAAAGCATGCAAGCACTACTGCCAGATTCTCAATCACCAGCAGGAGATTTTCTACTTGAATGCTTAACCAGCAAAAACGAACAAAATAGTATCTTAGTAAAAGCGTCATGAATTAGTCAATATTCAAATGAAGCTTTCCATCATTGCTTGTGGCAATTCCTCCTGCTGCTGAGCTTCTTCTTCTGGCCATTCTCATAATTATTTCATGATCTGAAGGGTCAACATGATCCTTGATAATACTAAAGAGCCAGACAGGCACCCAAGCTATTAAGCTCAATGCGATGATTTTCAACGCAAACATGCTATTTATCTTGCTGAGATCGACATTCACCAGGAAGATGTAAGTGAGCAAGTAGACAATCAGCGAAATAATAATCGAGATAATCATGACGCAAGTTACTTTATGAACCTATTCATTCGATGTAAGATATTTAGCTCACAAAGTATCGGTTACCTCTGTAAGAACGTTCAAATACTCAGAAATGATGAGCGCAGTGAACGTGACTGTGACTATGTGCAGATACGAGTCTTCAAAGAGGAACACTCCAAGGTACAATATAATGAAGGCCTAATTAGCCGCAAGATTATTTAATATAAGTCATTCGGACCCGTTCTAGTACCTGATACACGCTTTGGAAGACCCAAGCAAAGAACGTCTTCTGATTTAAGACTCTGCCTTTCTGAAGCGTTTTGTATAGTGGGGGATACATTAGAGCTCGTTCTAGATCAACGTCTTCGTCAAAAATCTAAGAGGAGTGTTAAACACACTTGATTAATGAGAGGGAAATTACCAGACTGAACACGGGAAGGACAGTGTAGAACGTGGCGTAGCCCAACATAAGCCATCCGCTGTAAACTGAAATCGAGACGTAGTAGAATGTCAGACTGAAGTAAACTTGAATGAGTGCGATGACGAGACCTCTGTGGAAAATGAACTGCGCCAGCATGGCTGATCGTTTGTATGCAAGTCTTCCATGCCACAAGAAGAGTTTATTTAATGCGTTAAACTTGAGGATGGAATAGTCCGCAGCCAATGCAGCCTGCTTGCCTTCCTTTCCTTCGATACCAATTCCCACATCAGCGACTTGAATCATACCTACGTCATTACCACCGTCACCGATACAACAGACTTTCAGCTTTGTGAGTCGTTTAATTCCCTCTGCAATCTGAGCTTTCTGTGTCGGAGAGCATCTACAGCATACCACCGCAGGTGCTTTGCATGCGATTGCATAAAAGGTTCCTTCAAGCTGTTCAATGGCAACAGCAAGCGTCGTTCCATCTATCACTAGCACGCAGTTGGGAGTCGCTTCGAATTTTCGTAGATGATGGCTAATTTCAAATGGGTCGATTAAATCTTTCATAATATAGAGCGTTTGTGATGCTGACTTGAGTCCTGCGCTGATCGCGATGCAAGTACCGGTCTCGACTTTATCACCGGTTAGCATCCATACCTTAATTCCTGCGTTTCTAAGCGTTTCGAGGGTGGCCACCACATCGTCTTGTAACTTATCTTCCACTCCAGTGACGCAGAGGAACTCCATGTCCTTTTCAAGCGACTGGATGACTTCCTGAGTTTTTTCTTCTCTATTGACGAGCAATTGTGTTGCTTTTTCGTATTTCTTTCTCCATTCTTCATACTCAGAACGAAGCAGGTATTTTTGCGAGAAAACAAGCGTTCGAAGACCTTCTCTGGCCAAAGACTCGCACTCGTCCAACAAGAATCCCTTTTGTTTGTCAGGAACGCGATCTTTCATCACGGTATCGGCGCCTTTGAGATAGAAGATGAGTCTGCCAGATTGTACATGCTCAAGAATGATTCCCATTCTCTTAGTTGAGCTGGAGAAGGGGAAATTTGCCAAGACTTTATAATCTTCCTTGCCTCCAGTAATGTTTGTGATGCTGATTGTTGCTTCATCTCTATAGACTAGGGTATAGCCCATCATTTCAGCAATTTGTACAAGAGCAACTTCGTCTGGACTTGAACCTTGGTACACTTTCTTACCATTATCGATCACAGGAGTCACATTATGACAAAGGCAGATTGCAGAGACAACGTCTCTGATAATTGTCTCTTTATCACGTCTGAAAAGCTTTTTAGTTCCAGCTGCTTCCTCGAGATTCGCGAACTTTGCAGAGTAATCTGCTAATGGACCATCGAATTTTTTGCACTGTCTGTCCAGTACAGATTTGATCTCATCAATCATCTCTTTTTCATAAGTTCCAAATTCGAAGGAGAGTTTCTTGAATATCATCTCGTTCTGAGTCAGCGTGCCGGTCTTATCGGTGAGCAAGAACTGAACCCGACCAAGCTCCTCAGGAATTGTCGAATTTCTTACCACAGTGCCCGGGATACCTTCGTCATGGTTGATCCTCCAAGAATAGACTAATTTCGCAAAGTCGAGGTTCACTCTCATACTTATAGGGATGATGGACGACAGCATCAACATGAACCGGGTGATGTTGACATACCACTTTCCTTCGAAACTATCAAGAGCGACGATCAGGACAGACAAGCTCAACAGTATAGCAAAAAGCAGTTTAGTCAGGCTATTCAACTCTAAGTCGAGTCTTCCGATTTTAGTTCTTGGCGTTCTTGAATTCATAATGATTCGCATTTCAGCTCCTGTATATATCACTAGAGCCAACACTTTCCCAGTGGTGAGCACGGTGCTTCCCCACATCGTATGCTCGAGACCCAATGGTTCTTTGATTTCCGCCTCATTGGTTTCAGGGTCTGCAGATTTTTCAAAAAGACCCAAGAATTCGTAGATATTCTCAGTAGGTGGATTGGCAGTAATTGATGCTCCGTTGATATTGAGCAGAGTGTTATGGTGGTTGTAGTATTTCTGTGTAAAGCTCACTGCTTTCCTATATAGGGAATTAATTGTTAACTATCTTAGTGACTGAGCGCTTTCAGTTACCTGACTTTCCAGTCTGTTTCACCGTCAAGTTGGTCAGTCTTGATGAATATTGAGCCATTAGGTTCGCTAAGGAGAGAGAGATAATTAAGCTAAGGCACATTATAAATCAAGTTTACCTTGAATGCAAAAGAATGCAGTCAGCTGGAATTCTTTGGCCGCTTTCGATCTGGATAATGTGTCCAACTTTCAAATCTCTGCTTGGGACTGGTGTGAATCCACTTGGGGTCATCAAACTAAAACAATATTAACAAACTCTAACTTAGAGGCTCATTATACTTGTATTTCGTGCTGTTAGCTTCACGATCTTTTTTATAGCGGCTCAGGTCGTCGATTAATTCTTTTATCATGTCCAAAATCAGCACAAACACCAAAGGACCAACATTTGTGATAGTATATCCTAATATCCAACGTTTACATCTCCGAACCACTGATAAAGAGCTGTTTACCAACTTTGAGTGGTGGGTAGAATTGCGAAATTGCGACCAACAAGAAAAACATATTTGCGAAGTACTTGAACTCATTGTACAGGACCAATGGAATGAACGTCAACACTGAGTATTTTGTATTATCAATGGCGTTTTTCTTATTATTTGGTGGCTGAACGTTTGCTTTCGCCTCAAACGTGATTCGTCGTGGTTGGGTGTCTGGTTTCTTCGCGAAAAAAGATTTAAATCTTTTCCAGCAACCTTTCTTCTTCTCTGGCTGCTGTTTTAGAGCTACTATGTTCTTTTCATCTTCTTCCGCAGCTTTTTTAGACTAGAGATTTGAAAAGAGATTAGGACTTGTGATTAGTGACGCAAAATAATCACTTCTAATTCGATATCGTTTTGAAGCAAAGGGTCTTCTTCGTAAAACTGGTCAACTGGTTTCATTATTGGTACGCTGAAAAGATGCGAATGCTGAGATAGGAAGTCAGAGAGAAAGAAATTACTTGAACAGAAGTTAAGTTAGGATGACTGTTTGATAGGAACTAAATTAATTGTTAATCGGCCAAGCGACAAAGGCAAATTTTAGGAGAGCAAAAAAAATAAAAAACGGCTACGAAAGTTTGATTCTCACTTGAACAATACATCTAAATCCAATTGGAATTTTCAATGGGTTTGTTTGTAACTACTAAGGAAATAAATTAACTAGGTAACGACTAATTCTTGAGGTTCAATAGAATAACTTGCGCAGGAAGAGAACGGCTAAAATCGAGCTAATTTCAGTTCAGAATTTCGCTGCAAGCAATAGCAGTCATTATACTCATCAATGTGAAGAAGCTGCTTCTATATGGCTTTCCTCACCGCAAAAAAACAAGCCAGCATGACATGGAATTGATGAAAGCTCGCATAGTTTAACTCTGCGATAACTCGGACTTTGCCAGTAGTTGTCTCTTTGTTGTTTCAGAAAAAGTTTCGAAATATGCAGAAATTCAGATGCATTATAAATGAAAAAGATCAGTTTTTTTCTCTAAGCTAATAGTAAACTTGGCTTTTACCTAGCTAATTCTTTTTTTATTTACTGAGCTGAAAGGTATTTCTTTCATTATGAGAAAAAAAGAGAACGGTTCTCAGGAAATTTCTCTGAATGTGGGACAATATCAAAAAAAGTTTGTTAATCATTCTCTTCGTTCCAATTAATATCATTCTATTTCCAAAACCTTCCATTGCAGAAGACTCAAAAACTATCTTTGTGGGAGAGGTTACCTTTGCGACGCTCGATAAATCTGCAGGTGTAGGAGAGTTTAAAGATAATCCCAGCTAACTTAGTAACATGAAATAAATTCAAAGCTTGCCAAAATATAGCTTGATAATACTGAATTAAGACATTTACTGGGCATTGGAAATGAAATGAGAAAAAATTGATATTTTCTATTCTTTTTTTCAGTGCAACCGGCACTTGTCTCCAACATCTGTTGCTTGACTGGCTTGAAATAAAATTATTTTACAAGTTAACTACCGAAAAGCCCCTACTTACTTCGGGTAAAACCACTATGCACTTCGGCAATCGGCGAGTCTATTGCAACGGATCGATCTTCATCGGCCTCTGGAACTGCGTGCCAATAGCCACCTTCCTCATGATTCTGGTCCCAACCAACCTTTTCCTCTTCATTGAGTAAATTTGCCATTCCTCAAGCCAGAGCTCTTATTCCACCAAATAGGCTGGTGTCTCCAACGGCTTATGGTCCCAAAATTTTCTTCCTCGGGCCTATTTTCCTCTTAGAGGTGTGTTCAGCTGTACTATTTATCAAAATAGCAGTTAGCGACCCTGGAATCGTTCTCAAGCCTCTCGATGACCCAGAAACGCCTCAAAATATACGTATTTACCTTTCTCTTGACTAATCGTTCATACTTCAAATAGTCTCGCAGCCCAAGCAGATCGTATATGAAAATAGATTATTCGTCCTAAAATATTGCAAAACTTGCAAATTTTACCGACCGTTGAGAACCTCCCACTGCAAAATCTGCAACGTCTGCATTGAGGAAATAGGTAATGTCTTTTTGAGTGTTTTGATCTGATGTAACGCAATTTAGATCATCATTGCTCATGGATTGGAAATTGCATCGGCAAGCTTAACCGAAAAGATTTTATTAAATTTTTGGTGTCTACGGTGCTACTAGCTGGTTTTGTGTTTATTTACTGCATTCTGAAACTGAAAAAGGCACATCAACAAGGCGGACTGCAACTCGTACTTGACGAAAACGCTTTTGAACTTCTCGCTGTTTGCTATTCTGGTATAATGCTTACAGGAACCTTCATCCTCCTACTGGTGCAATTTGGGCTCATTTGCAGGGGATTGACGAGCTATGAATGCGCCAAAAGGGCCTACAGAGAAACAGGAAATCCTTTCAACAAAGGTTGCTGGACAAATTTCAAAAACCTCTTAGCTGCTGTGCAACAACCTTCAAGAATAAAGATTCAGCACTACTTAAAACAGATCACCTCCCTTTGAACTAGTGCAAATGAATAAAAAATGCTGATGCATAATGTCTGGAATTTTTTAGATTAAAAATCATGTTGCTTCTTTCTAAGCTGCATAATATAACCTGTTAATCTCTGTCTATATCACCTTCGGCGCCGACTTTTTATTTTGAAATTTCGTTTACTAAGACAAGAACATCCAAAACTCGCTCTTTTGATGATCATTGAAAATGAATAATGTTTATTATTATTACTACACAGCAAGAAATGTTGAAATCAAAATAATTGAATACTAACTACAGAGTCAAATAAATAAAAAGAGAACAATTCCCTTATTTACAGAATGGAAGACAAATCTTCTTTGTTAGCACTTTCACGGTATTTCGTTTCTTCCATAAATGTCGAAAATTTTCTTTCTTCCATAAATGCCGAAAATTTTCGTTCTTCCGCCATCGCTTGGAAGTTTTGGAATTTTGAAATATAGCTGTCATTCGTTATATCAAGCTTAGATGCAGAAGGATCTTTCTTTAATTGTCGATCCTCAACCATCGGTTTCTTTCCAGATTGTACGGGTTCTTTTGAAGTTATATCAATAATTTAAACCAAGAGCAAATAATTTTAGTTACCTTTATCACTGTAGGCCCCGGATTGGAATTCAGCTGCTCCAATTTGCCTGTTACTTACAGATCCTTCTTCCTAATAGCAATAAAAAGAGATTAGTTTGACCCCAATCGATAATGGCAGGTGGTACCTTTTGACCGGACGAATCATAGTATTGGCTTTATTTCCCCGTGGATAAAAATAAGTTAGTTAGGATGAATAATAAGAGAAATTTATACAGGTGTATCGGATATACAGGCCACACGACGCCATCTCCAGCTGGTTTTCCTATAAGGAAAGAAAATTAATGAGCGCAACGCGTGAATAATACCGGAAATGATGTTTAACGGAATGAACCAGAGCCAGGAGTTTCTGCCAAATATTTGAATGAAGTTGTTGTAGCACCCTACGTTATACTATCAAAGACCATTAAAGCACACCATGATGTGAAAGCTTATTACGTCGATCACAGCGTTTTCATTGCGAAGAAACTCGAGATTCTCAATCGTTGTCCTGTTCTTCGTCACCAACCAAATATGAAAACGCAAAAATCGTGCAACGACTATCATCAGCAGCAGAGTCGCACTGTAGAGCAGAACTGCTGCATGTACTGACAGGTCTGGCACTTCCATCTCATTTTCCTGTAAGTTAACGCAAATTGATCAGAAAGCAACAATAATGGTGCATACTATTAATGTCCTCAAGCATTTGTAGAAGGTTGATCCGTGATAAATTGCAATTGAAAGCTGCAGGAGCAGTGTATATCCGAGAAACAGTAGGAAAAATTTGCGATTGTAGAATCCAATGCAATTGTTCAACCATGGACAATGATGATCCATGTTCAACACACAGCGGTTACAAGTCGAACAATGATGGCATCTTTCAGGCTTGAATGTATGACAGATCAGACAGTATCGTTTCCTCTTGTCATCTGGATCATCTAAGAAAAATCCCTTTGGAGGACTTGAATTCATTCCACTCTATTGAAACAATTACCCAATACGCAGGAACTCTGCCAGGATCTGTCAATATTGTATTTCCAAACGCAATAACAGCCAAAATAAAGAGCAAATGCGTCCAACCCATATAGACGTAGTCGATTATTCTTCCTGCAAAAACAGAAGAATGGAACAATGCATAATATTATCGCTTACTCTCGCTTAGCAGAACCGAATTAGGGTAGAGGAAATAGTAGTACATCAGAGCGCTGTAGACGATAATCATGAGCACGTAGAGGCTTCCAAACAATCTGAGATAGCTTGCTTTTCGGAGCATTGTAGATAGGTTTTTAAATAAATGATTGCTCGGTATTTTTGAATCCTAATATTTAATCAAGACAGTTGTAACTACAAAAATTTTTTTTTGATCAACTAGTAATTTTAAGCCATTTTATCCATTGTTATGCAATCAATATTTAATATACAGACATAAGTAGCAGTAATTTCTTAACGAATAGAAGAGAACTGACTAATATCGGCACTTTTGAACTCTGGGAAGCATAACCCGTTACTGAACTTCCTATTTTTATGAAATAGCAAAGTTATTAGATTAATTAAGAGGACTGAGCTTTTTTACTCTCTGGGTCCGAATACCTTGATCTGACGAATGTGGGTGTCCTTTCCAGAATGCTGGTTCTGGAGGATAGCGATCTGAATGTTCATTGTATGAACGAATGGTCTAGAAAGAAAAGTTGATTAGGACTCAAATTTGCAAAAAAAAATAGTGTACTTTTCAGATCCATCGAGAAGCTTTGTGCGCAGAGGGAAAATGTACCATCCTACAGGCTCTTTCAATTCAACTAAAAGGATTTCCTTTGCAATATAAAATTGAGGCTAATCTCAACAGGCCGAACGCTTACTCTGAGATCTTGGAGGTTAGTACCAGCTCTTATTGAGATTTTATTGGGAGTGTAACTTTCATCAGACTTAAAATCAAGGTAAATTGCTATTTCCTTAAGAAGGCAGAGAGCTTCAGTTTATTTGTTTCAGGAGGGATGATTACTTGGATTCTCATTTTCTTCAAAAACTGAATGTTTAGGAAATGTGGTTGAGCACCGTCAGATCTATGCCATTGTTGATGAGAGAATCATTAAGAGTAATCTTACTGCCAAAATGTAGTGAGGTTGTCATCACGGAGTTGGTCTACACCATTTCCGAGCTTAGCAGAGCTTAGACTCCAGACTGCCTCGTCTCCGATCTCTTTTCTGCTATTGTTTGGAGTAGGAGTGATCGATGTTTGGAAGTAAGCTAGTTGATTAGATGAGTGCTTGTGTACGGACTCAAAAACTCACCGGGAAGTTCGTTTGGTACCATTTATATTTAACAGCCTTTAAGATTATTTGATTTTTCAAATTGCTATAAATTCAAATTTCGAGAGTTGTCCGCAAATGTTGAGTATGATATCAATATTACTATTATACTCTATTCTAAAAGTGACTCATCCTAAGTTTATTAAATAATTGCTATATTATCTTGTTTTTCGCTTATTGAAGTTGCCACAGACAGAATTCTCCTCAATGAGCGGATTACTTGAGAGGGCATTACAAATGAAAATTTTATCATCCTTTAAAACAGAGACTTCGACATCCATTAAAGTAATAAGACCAATTTTATTGAAATATTTTTTCATAGAATATAGAATAGCCAGAAAATAATTGAAAGACTTGTACTTAATAATATTGAGTCGCTATTTTTTGTATATTCTTGCTACTGTTTCATAGAGGATTCTGAATCTAACAGAAGAATGAGTAAACGAGGATCAGCACTATAAAAATAACAATTAATGTAGAGGACAGAAAGCGAGCTTCTGACCACCTTGTGACATTTCTACAACTCAATGAATTGTAGTCTCATATCAATTTCAATTACCCATAAAATTTGTATACAAAAATTCCACTAGCAGAAAAACTAAGGGAAAAATACTAAATTTTTACTTATTGCATATTGACTATTTCCTTTTCTTTTCGACTCTCCCACTCAAACTTGAACTTTCATTGAAAGGCGAATCCATAGTTGAATTTTCACTAATGAAAAAGGAAATTTAATAAATCAGCTCAAAATAATCATAATGTTTTTTACTTCATCAGATTCAATAATCTATCTCCATCAGTCTTGTGTATCCTTTTCTTGTTTCTATCAACATTGCTATTTTTTGGAGGCAATTGCTGATATTGCTGCAAAACCTGCTGCTCTGCTGGCTCTTCACGTTCAAAAAACTAAACCCGAACAATTAACCGATTCATATTGCTTCACTTCTTTTACCTTTCTCCAACTCAAATTCTCTTTTTGCAGCGAAGCAACAGTTTCCGTAAGGGTAGTAACTTGCTTCATAAGCTCTCTCTGATCTTGATGCATAATTTTAATCTGATCTCGCAATGAATCAATCGTTGCCTTTAACTCTCTTATAAGAGCTCCTCCTTCTTCAGTGTGCTCCAAATAATGATAATTCGTGCCTTTCGGAGTCACCGTTGCGCTGTAAGGTTTCTCTGATCTAATTTTGGACTTTCCCTTTGTTGATTGAGGCTGAATGGAGTCATCAAATATGAAAACTTTGGGTGTTATCCTTCCGTACTCATACTTAGGATCATTTTGTGGGGTTTTGCTTAGAAATTTGTCCTCCTCAAAATTTAAAACATTAGTGCGTGGTTTTTCTACATTGCTAGGTGAGTTTGAATCAAAGTTGTTGCTAGTGTTTAACGAAGGACTCAAACGCTGCTTTGTGAGAAGCTTGAGGAAACTCTTAGCTTCTTCAGGAGTCATCTTTTTATTGATATTAAGCTTGCTATTCGAATCAGCATGAGGCGATTGTCCTTCCGCTAAAAATAAGCTGGTTGGTGTGTTCTTTTGTATTTGATGCGTAACTTTTGGACTTGAATTAAGACTGCTTCTGCCACTTCCTAAGGGTGAGGCTCTCTGCTCACTTTCTTGGTGAAAATGGGATCGTTTGCCGCTCTGGTTTCTATTGCTGAATTGAGTTCCGAATATCCCATCATTTAAACTATTTGTGCGTGTATGTGTCTCCTTGGAGCTCACTGACATCTTATCTGATTTGAAATCCGAGCTTTCAATTGATTGTTGCCTTTCGTGAATAGTATTCAGTCCAGTCAAGTTGTTCACAGTCTCAGCATCGATCTTTTTCGGCTGCTGGTTTTCCATTGAGTTCACTTTTGCTGCCATAGATCCTGATAAATTGCGTCTTTTAATAATTGATAGTGGGCCCGAATCGTTTTTAGGGTATCTCGGTACGATGTATCCAGTTGATTTTGGGACCTCTTCGATGTCCTCAACGATAATATGTTTCTCAGTTGCTATTTTTGTTGAAGCTTCAACCGCTTTTTGAGTTCGTTCTAGGTTGGTGGTGGTATGCGGTTGAACAATTTCGTAAGCTGAAGTGAACTGGTCTCCTGAGGAGACATTCAGCATTCCTGGAATGTCGTAAGTATAAGATGATTTCGTACGGCGGTGATGAGTCTGGTGCTTGGTTTTATGTGCCATTTGTGGTTCTGACGCGTCTGAAATTTAAAAGACGTCGCGAGTAATCTTCAAATATATTTAATTCTGAAAATCACATGTGATAGCTGACAAAAGCCCTGCACTGTAATATTTGAATTAAGATGAATTACCAAACTTTTCTCAATTTATATTGAGCAAACGAAGTACAGAAGAAAAGAACTGATACTTGAAAGCCTCATACACTCTTTCGGTGGGAAAAAATTGGCCTATCAGAACACATTTTTTCGTAAAAGATGAGAAAATTAAAAAGAGGCTACTAAGCATGCCTAGCTTGCTATGATGGGAAAATCATCAGAGCTTTTTACAATCTGACTGCAAGAGGGTTACGATAAAAGTCCATTTTAGACGCTTTGATTTTCGAATTTTAAAGCAGTTGCACTTTCTAATTGCGTTAAAAAAAGCGCAATGTAACCCTAAATATTGGTTCTCACCTACCATAAAATAGCAATAATATTTTGAAGGAGGGATGACATTAGCAATATTGCGATAGTATGCCTACCAATTTTTACCCTTGTGACACTTTCTTTTTAGAGAATGTCACAAAGTAACCAGTTCCTCAAGGTATAGTATTTTATAGTCTGTATGATAAGAAGGTTGGGAAACGTGAAGGAAGGTGCAGTTTTGAAACACTCAACAACAATACTGATAGAGGACTATAATATATATTATTAATGGGATAAGTTGTAGTTTATACATGATTTACTATTCTGAAGGTTGTAGATAAGATGCTGAACTTCTCACAAGCCTTTCAGGCTTTAGAGCCGCTTGAGGAAGGAGGCTCAATCAGATTCGCTGTCTTCGGTTTCTTAATGAGCATCAATAATAATAAATTATTGCTGATTTCCACATGTATCACATGAAAAAACTGTGTTTAAAAAATGACGAGAAAGCTCTATACAATAATTGTATATTAAATAATTCCATATCACCTTCTTTTGGCATAAGAAGCTAGACCTCAGAAACTCAGGGTTTCATAAAATACCATTTTCTGGCTCTACCTATTTCAATGACATTTTTTGCTGTTAATAATTTAGTTATGCCTGAATGCTTTTAGACCTACCCAATTTTTGTAAATGAAAATAAAAAATATTGGGTAAAGAAGCGGGAGCATGGCGCAATAGTAATAATCTTCCTGCATGAAATCAATGATTGGGTGTCCAGTCTTCGGCACCATTTTCGCCCCAAACATCCAGAAAGCTAAAACCACGAAGAGAATCATTGCGAACACAACAATTCCAAAGCCCCACATTATGGTTTGTTGTGAGTCTTGATATTTATTGCTGGTCAAGAAATCAGGACTTGTTTGTGTTGGATATATAACTTTATACAATCTCTTTTGGCTGGTTAAGCGTTGTGATCGTTGACTATTGATTTCAGCATGGCAGTGATCTGACATATCCATTTGGGTTGGCAAATTCTGAACCAAGTGTGAATTAATGATGAGCCTTGCGTTGTTTGAATCTCTTGGGAGTGAATGAATCAATATGTTAGAATTTGTAAAAGAGGGATTGAATTCTTTGAAAAGTGTGAAGTTAGGGTCCTCCAAACTGGGAGTGTCTGTCATTTGTGTGAGATCGTTTGCTTCCCTGGCTTGCATCAGTTGAGTTTCTATCATAAGATATGGATTTTCGGCTTAATCTTTTTAAGCTGCAGAATTAATTTCTGTAAATGATAACCTAAGGATACCGTAAATTAAAATTGAGCATTTTATTTGAACTCAGATACTTCAATTTTGAAAAGGCCATTTGAAAAGACAGAGTATATTCGTCATGATAATGTAGATGCTCCACCATGAGAATGATTTTTGTTTAATAAATTTTTGGTCTTTTGAAGGTTTACTCATTGTTGTTGGAAAAGTAAGAACAAATAATTTCAAAATGCTTTGGAATGGAATTTCATAGTGTTGAGGGGAATATGCTTAATAGACATTAGAAAAGTCACAGCTATTTAGATAGCGCTTAAAAACGTTAGCAATGATTAGTGTCAAAGAATAACTCTATACGAAAGCACTCTGTATTGTGGGTGGCTGAATGGATTTCCTTCAACAAACTCATTAGACCGAACACTCGTAATCATACTCCTAATATTTCATTTAAGAATGACTGGCAGCAAATCAATTTTCATTTTAGTCAAACATGAACCATCGAGACTTTTCATCTTCATTTATATTTACTCTAGCGCTGTATTTCTTTTAGTGTGTTTTTTTTTTTATCAAAAGGTAAGTTAAAGTGTACTTATCTGATTCGAGTTAGTATTAGCAAATTAATGTGGAATCTATTCAGATGCTATCAAAAATAAGAAAAATTTCTGTTTGTTTGTGTGAAATTAAATACTATCTTTCAGTTTAAATTGAGTGCCTGATTTGCACAGACTAGTTGAGAATCAATTACAATATCAAGAGTTAAGCTATCTAATTGCTTGAGGAAATTTAATTATCAGCTGTTTTCGATCAAAGTTATACGTCTTTACATCTAGCATTGAACTGAGTCACTAGAGCTAATAACTTTCTCATACCAAGTACAAATTATTCTGTCAAGAAGTTACCGTAAATTAACAATACTGTGCTGGAAAGTGTTGATCAAAATGCTTTTGATTACCAGGACCTGAATTTTTGGAGATATGTTCCAAAAAAAACTTTACCAATTATTCCAAAACAATTACTCCGTATTTTTCTATATTGCTCTGAAGGCGAAAATATACCTCTGACTGTTGCGAGTGAATTTATCTAAGAGAATCTTATATTGCTGCAAATTACCATTACTAAATACACAAGGAGAAAATTTTCACTCAAATTCGAAATTTAATTTTCAATAAATAATTATAATTATCAAAAACTGAAGTTTCTATAAAGAGTGTAAAATTTCAGCTACAGTGTAATTGTGCTGTTGACAGGAATTCCTCAATTTTTTTAAATGTTGAATCTTAAGCATTGGGAAGGAAGACTTTCAATGTTGCGAGCTGAAAAGACCCAAAAATTAGAAAGTGGGGAAATTTTGTTAAAGTACTTACATGTAATGCCCCTTGGGTTTGACGACCTGATGATAAGTGTTGATCCCTTTCACATATACAGTTAGGCTTTTAAAATTCATTTCAGATGAAATAACCAGGAAAAGAGGAGAAAAAACAAGTCTTAAATCTTCTTATAATTAATCAATTTAGAGAAAGCAATGCTACAAGGTTGTACGGCCTAATCTAAAGACACTAATACCGAAAACACGCGTTGCTGTTGTGGGGTGAAAAACCATGGAAAAGGCTACTTATTAGTAATGATGATGTCTTCGGTGATGCAAAAATTTATTGCATTGATGAGAGGAATGCGACTGGTATGAAGTATGTAAATTTCAACGTCGCCGGTCGCCTCTGTTTCAAATGACATTTTCGGAAGTTATGGGGAAAGAAAGACTGATATTAATTTCTTTACTCAAACTATGATCGGTATTCCTCAGATGCATTTTGTATAGTTGTTTCTTGATGATTTCCGTTTTCATTGCCTACATCATTAAAACTCAAATATTTTGAATAGATCCTAGTTAGATGCCAATTGTACATATCACAACCAAAAAATGTTTAATTTATTCATTTAACAAGAATTCACAATTATGATGGAAAAGTTTAATTAATTCAAGAAGTATGTATAAGTTTCCCCTTCCAGGAAATTTAGTGATGTGGACGAATTTAAGAGGAATCTGAAACTATTAGTGCTTTTGTAGGGATATTTATCTTGCATTGAGGTCAATTCAGTCTTTCTCTTCATGAAACTGAAGAGTGCAAAACCAACAACATCAAGAAGGAATACGAGAAAATACCACAAAGCGTGTTTCGAAATCAACGCAAAAACCTCAAGCCCAAAGCCATGATGCAGCATCATTTGACCGAACAGTAGGTTTGAGGATTATTAACCCTCAAAACATAATGATTTTCTCAAAGTTGTTGCAACATGCCCATTTGTTATTTGCTAATGAACTTCATAAAAAAAAAAACAAAAACACGAATTGTAACAAGGGATGAAACAGCAATTGAAGAGTTTGGATAAGTTTGTAATCACAAAAGGCAAGAAAAACTCACTCTGAATCCATTTTTGTAAACTCTCTTTTGAATTAGTACTAAAAAAGGGAGAATTCCTCAAAAGACTTTACCATATTTAAGGATTCTTTGGCCGATTCTAATGTTGTCAGTTTGCATTCTGCAAAGGATGGATTAAAGTCATGATGTCTCCACGAACAACCGACAAGCGCTTCCGAGTGTTGCAAGCTAAACCTCTGCAAGACTTGAAAGCCTTCTACTACGGACCATTGAACAAAGATAACAGCCATAACTTCCTAGCAGACTGGAAGGGAATTAGTATTCTGATAATTCCAATGCAAGTTATAGGACCAGAAGAATTTCAAGTTTTCATTCGTTTTCGACAGTAGCAACAGTAGTAGATGGTTGTTGGAACTTTTAGAGAGCGCTCTTTTGAACAAATTATCCTCAAAGGTAGCAAATAAAGCATTTTATGGAAAATTGAAAGCCTGTGAGTATCCGTTAATTGACTACCTTCTCATAACGACTTACCCTATCTCTTTGTTTTTCAATAATTTTTATCCTACAAAAATGCCTTTCGTCAGTTTTGCGCTAAACATTAGACACCACTTTCCCCTACAAGCCAAAAGTCTGCACCAAACTCTCTGAACTTCATTGTGCGTATCCCATATGATTAAACTTAATCCAAAAAATTCACCATTTAATTCAAATGCAACAAAAACTTTACAAATCTGTTGAGAATATCATATCGTCGCTTATTTTCGAAAGGAATTTTATGTTCGATTCTCATTCCGATGTCTAGCTCTTCTGTGGCAGATAAATCCATAAACATCTCTTGGTCCTTTGAAAAAGAGATTTGAAATCATAAACTTCTATTCACGGAGGAGATGCTACTTGATATCCATATTTAGATCCCTCAAAAGTAAAGAATTTGCAGAGAAAATATGTTTTTTCAAGCAGAATAACGCATCCGATTTCATCATATGAGTTATATTCAACCAGAAGCATCATGTTATTCCTTTTGCAAAAAAACCCTTTCGAAAAGCATTTTTCCTTCTTCGCTGACTCGCTGACTGCTGCAAAAAAATCTTAGGAGATAATTATCACCTAATATGCTTTTTTCATTTGGGTTTTCCAGATACGTTTGTGCAAAACGACTTTTTGATTTACTACAGGGTTCTATTATTCTAAAAATCAAAGGAACGCAACTTGAATAAAACTTTGATTTTTAAAAAAGCGCTTGTATAATGAAGTCCAACTTTAGAAGGGACAATGTATTTCGTGACGAACTCAGCTAACATCAAGAGTATTGAAGGAATGGCACTGCTACACAAAAGGAAAACTCATCCACTGATGGCCGTTAACGTTCCTCCGAAAGTTTAAACAGAATAATTTTATTCGTTTTGAAAAACGGCAGAGCTTGTACAACCGATTATAAATAGCAGTGGGAAAGGTTGATTTTATAATTCTAAGAAATTACACGATATAAATGAAAGTCCAAACCGTTGCCATCCTCTTCTTCGCTCTCTTCTTGGTAATTTCCTCTTGTTTTCATCTATCAACTCTACTTGCCATAGGTCGCTGCCAGTGGTAGCAGACATCTCAAGATGTATAAACTCCGATCCCTTGTTGGCCTCAGTCAAGACTCCACAGGAACCGAAACAACCAACACCACCACTACTAATACCACCACCACTGAAACTAATGCCACTGCAACTGGAAACGCAACCACAACCACCAACACAACTACTGTTGAAGGAGAAAGCACTGAAACAACCGAAGAAACAACCACTGAAACTGAAACCGAAGAAGAAGCAGAGTCACAAATCGACGAATCAGTTGCTGCTGCTGGAGATGAAATCACTTCTTATTCATTCACTCTTCCAGTAGCCCAAGAAGAAGCTGAGGAAGCTGCTGAAATCACCAGTGAAGAAACCACCGAAGTCACCAGTGAAGAAACCACTGAAGTCGCCTCAACAAACACCACCACAACAAACACAACAACTACCACAAACACCACCACCAACGCCACCGCTACTTTCTAAAGTAGATCACAATAGCCTATATTGAGTGAAGTCAAGACTCTGCAAGGTTATAACGGGCTGTACTCGCTTGTAAAACAGTGGCAGACCGTGACTCTCATAAAAGAGTGGACAACCGATCTTATATTCCTTTACAAAAATATTGATTCAGATTCATTCGCTAATAAGTTGTAAACAAATATAAAGGAACTTTACATTGTTGCTATTCTTTGAAATGAGAGAAAATTTCGATCACAATAAATCTCTTTAGGTAAGAGTAAGAAGATGGTGATTTGAGTTTAGGAATAAGTTTGCAAGGTAGAAATATAATTGCTATCACGTAGCTAATAACCGGACTAAATTGTGTAGAGGGATCAATTGCTCGTTGCTAGCCATTTTTTCACAGGAGAATAAGTAGATGCTTGGGGTGAAACGTGGGTGGTTTTACTTTATTTATCAAAGAAATTAACTTTTGGAACTGTCTGAAATTACTTGGATGGAAATCAACTGAAGAAACAAATTTCATGTTGCTTGGAGGAAACAAAAAGGCATACCTGCCCTTCGTTGAGCTCTAATTGTCTTTTCCAGACATCTTCCTTTCAAGAGAAAGAATATATTATATAAGAACCAAAAAGTTAAATATTGGTTGGATCTTAAATGCCAGGCGATGAAAAATTGATTTGTGAGTGCAGACGTGCCATGGTCTGGGCAATTCTTGTCTATTCTCATATTTTTGCTGTTGGTAGTTAGTTAGTGTGAAATCCAGTTCTCAATGTTTAGGTAAGAGATTATGCTATAACCAAATTGGCTATTCCTAAATTGCATCATAATTTAACTGCTTGTGACAGAAACCTTAGCAGACATCTTTTTATGAGAATCTATAAGACCAAAGCTCACTCGATTTTGACCATTAGGTGCAATTCAAATCAAAAATAAATTTGGAATGAAATTGGATTTTGAGAAACCACAATTAGATGGATACATTCAGTTTAATTGTCTTTATTTAGCGAAGAAAGCAAGCGTCAACAAATATTTCTTTAGCTTCTATCCGCACACCAATACATTTCATTGATTTATTTTCATTGTTCCCCTCGCCTATGGAGTTTAAAAGCTGATTATAATCATCTACTAATTACTCAGCTTCCACAGTAACATTTGGTTCATTTCAAATCAGGAATTAGCTTCGTTAGCCTTTATAGGTCCAGCAAATCATCCATAATTTTAGATGCCACGCCCACTCTTATCACAATCCTGTGATCAGGTGCGTCCCTCAGATGTTTTAATTGTTTTTTGTTTTGGTACATTTGAACCCGTCTACACCCTGGTTATGATTTTTAAGGCTACTCTGCTCATTAGCGATCGAGAAAATGTCTACTAATGTTCTCATGATACCTTATCTAATAACTCACATCAGCTAGGTAATTCGTATTTTTGTTCACCGATGCCATATTGGACAATTTGCTGAAATAAAGCACTTTCATTTTTCAGTTTATAATCAAAATTTTATAATCACATCAGAGTTAGAACATGGGCACATTCACAATTACTGAGAGAAATGAGGGAAGCATGCTTGAAGCAGATGATTCTCTTGAACAACTTCACAGGCTACCACGATCCTCCCACGCAAGTCCCCACTACTTTGAAGTTGCCTCTGGACAAAGACATCTTTTGATGGTCTTCGATTTTCGAAGATCACCAATAAATCGTGATGGCAATATCATCCTCACAGGAAGAGCGCTTTCGACTGGCTTGCTTAAGCCACTCCATGTCACTTCGACTATCTGATATTAACTTTTCTGAATACCTTTATTACTAACGATTTTTTTTTGCTCCTCCCGACTGAATATGCATTACGATGCCTTTCTCGCCTCCTTTGGTTTCAAAACTTTCAAACTTGCTAATCTCTCTTCTCCAAGCCAAGGTAAGAAAATCTAACTTCCCTCCAGTTTTAGGAAATACTCGTTAATCTTCAGGAATTATCATATAGACTATATTTGTATTCAATATGATCTTGGTAGGTACAAAGAAAGCATCCATCAAACACAATAAACTAAACAGAATTACAGAGCATATAGAGATATTCAAAAGATATAGATTGTAGCTCGCACATCACAGATTCCTGCTTTTTCATTATGAGGTCCAAGTTAATCTCGAAGCGAAAAGTTCAGACTAGCTTCACTGGAGGGGGATTCATATTTTCTCTGGAAAAGGAACCGCTTCTGTGTTGACGTCTATTTTGACTTACTAATCGAGAACATATCTCAATGAATGAGCAAATCGTGTGATGATTAATTAGCTCCTGCTACAGTGGCTATCGGTGTAGGCAGCTTCGTTAAGTTCTGTGGGGTAGGTAACGACTCAAACTACAAGCAGAGAAAGTTAGAAGTTTGGAAGTTAAAATGAGGTTACCTTGACATTATTAAAAGTATGACTTCAGAATCGAAGGTTTTCTATATTCTGCGATATGGACTTTTCGTTTGGAATTGTATATTAATTATTTTATTCTGCAGGTCACTTTGGGAATATACACACACAAACTTACATGAGTAGTTAGAGGCTCCTTTTGTTTGCTATGAACTGACGCCGACACATATTCTATCAGCTTACAAATAGACGTTTATATAGTATTTTAGAATTAAAGCGTTCCCTGTTGGTGTCATGCTCTGGAATAAGCATGAATAATTACGACGGTACTTGCAATTCCCATCACAGTATATAGCTCCTTAAAATTGACTATGAAAGGCTTCGAGAGATTTAATTAATTCACTTTGAGTCAACTCCCCTTAAAAGGTAGGAGATCTTGTATTCCTAAGTCCATATCAATCAGCTTAATTTTTCCGTAATAAAGAGGACAATTCCCTCGGTAATTGGCTGCTTTCTAAGCAAACTAGATATGATGTCGAATTTCTTTGTTCAGTTAAGCTTTGATATGATATGATATTCATTCATATCAAAAGCAAAAGGATGTTGGATTACAATCCCAACTACATTATACCGAGGGCTACTCTACCAATCCTACAAATAGCACTTCTAACTCACGGCAATTATCCTCTTCTCATTACTTCACATTGCTCTTTACTCTTCATTAGGCGATATTTTTATTATCTCATCTAATTCCTATCTAATTTTCTATTTGCAGATGGTGTGATTGCCAAAAACCTATTGTCTTTGGTAAAATAACTCAATAATTATAGAAGAGCAAGCAATTACCAAATAGGTGATCCTTGATTAGAAAATTGAAGGTCCTGCGTCAAAATCCTCGAATTCCTTGCCACGGTTTCACCCAACCCAGGCAATCTGATGTCCCTTGAGCGTCCTATGGTTTCAAATTCATCAAAAGCGCTGCATGCTCTCTCTCTCACTTCTTCCCGAACTGTTTCGCTAATTTGCTCGAACCTCTTCGTGATTTTATTATTTTATTATAAAGGCACTTTGAGTTTCTCATAAAATTGTTATGAGAAAAACTTATTAGAAGCTTTACTATAAGGATGAATTCGTGGCTAAAACTCAATGAGTCAGTTAAACTGAGCTAGTCGAAATGAACTTGACGATAATTTATTTCACATACTTTGTATATTTTTCACAATGCATTTTAATTATGCCCCATTGTTAAAACATATTTCTTGTTCAATCACCCTATTTTCGCAACTCACCTTTTTCAAATTCTGAAATAAATTTAGAATTAAAAGTCAGATTTAGCATCCATGTCGACGATTTTCTGTCTTGAGAATGATTTTGACTTCAGGGAACGCATGCTGAAGGACATATTTTATTGATCTTTTAAAGATTATTCAGAGAGAAGGAGTATCAATGAATTTCCGTTTAATTTATCACTTAGAACTTGATTTTAGCCTAATATGGATGATATTCAATCAAAGTATTAGTTTGGCATTATTAGTTTAATTCAATCTTCACAAGATTCGATTCATTATATCACAGAGCAATTTCTTGTGCGATGGAGCTGATTAGGAATTCTGAAAGTTGATTCATTTCCTCAACTCAATCATTCTGCTCACTGAAAAATATCTTCGGAGACCGATAATATGGAAATCAATAACAAATGAAATGGAAATTTTTTAATTTTGATGCACTCAAATTGTGGAAATGTTATTGATTAAGATACAAGATTTTCTCAAAAATAAGAATTTGAAGACCCCTCTTCGTTCTTTTCTCATGAAAAGGATTTTGATTTTTGATATGAAACTCCTTAGCTCACTGAAAACGCTGCATTTTGTAGACTTTATAGAAGTGAAAGGTCCTTGAAAAGTGGATATTTGGATTTAGATTCGGCCTCTGTAAATCCTAAGGTAGTTGTTAAAATTGACCTTTATGCATTTGCAGTGCAACTTTACCTTCGATTGGATCATTTATGTACTGGACTTCGAGGCCTAGCATGATAAATCGCAAAGATTCATAACGAATTAAGGCTCTTACTCTCTCGAAATAAAGGAAGCCAAAACGGACGCAAAATTGAAAGTAACTTAATTTAATTCCTTGTTGCCAAGACTATCTAATGAGGAAACACTATCAGTTTTTCTCGTAATAGTTTAACAAAACTACCACCAACATTCACTCCAAGCGAAAGAATGGAAGAATTAATTGAAATTAGATTTAAAACATACATTTCCATTGGATTTTCTTTTCTGTATAAACTATAAACGAAGAAGAAGTAAAGACTGTTAGTATGTCTTTGCAATCAAAAGCTTCATAAAACCAACTCTAGAGCATTTATTGCATTTCAAAGAGCATTGGATTCCCTTTTTTTCACTCTCACTAGAGATGATGTAATCGAATTAGAAAAAAATTCCTCGGGTTCTTTTGTTGCCTGGGACGGGATAGGATCTTGTTTGGAATATATAGACACCATACGAGATAGAGATCATCAATACGACTCGAAACTTTTCAAGAAATTATAACAAAGTTCTTGAAAAATTGGTTTCGTAGAGAATCGGGTGATTCTAGATTTATTTTGAGTTAGATATCCATTTACTTTGAGGCTTTGCTTATCGGCGATAGCTAGCGGAAGGTCCTTTAAAATCCAATTCTAAACCTCTCTCGTTTTATCCGTTATTCAAATGCAAATTCTCTGAGAAAAATTCAAATTTTTGAAATTTTACGAATAATTCTACTACTGAACTTTACTATCGTTCAAGTTAAGATTAAAATTATATCCCTATAAGAGAAAAAAAGGCTATCCAAAGAGCCTTTGCTGTGAGGTTAAGCAGTTGTGATGGGCTTGCCATCAGAATTTGCCTACTTTCATCGATGAATATGCCATTCTAGTGAGTTCGGATTCTAAAAAGCAGTAGTTCTCGCAATTTGAAATCATTTTCGGTTTTAAGGAAACTTTGAACCTAAAAAGTTGTCCATGGTTCAGAGAAATCCATAGTTTTCATCGCACGAGAATCTTAGAAAAAGATAATGAATACTGATACTGTTCTTCGAATTCTCAGCTCGAAAATGTGCCACCAATCGCTCTTTTTAATCTACAAGCTGAGATAAGTCATTGCGTTCTCGTCAATGACCACGATCAGAATAAAATCAAAGTTGCTAATTACGATACATAGATGATCTTCGAATACTTGAGAGAGAAAACAAGAGATACCTGTAATTTTTTTCAGGTTTGTAGATTGCCAAAGAAAATTTATTTCACTCTTTGTAAATTTCAGCGGTTCATTCACATTCACGAATAAGAAAAACTAAGATGCTCATGCTGAGTTATGGCCCCTTGGCATATACTACGAGTGGTTCCTTTCCTTCTGATCTTGAAGGTTACAGGTACCGAGAATTTAGTCTCAATACAATGGATTTTCAGCAAATGCTTAGAGGCAGCATGCTCAGATAAACGAGATTACAAAATATCAAAATTGTATAAAGGTGCTGCTCTTACATAGTGAGTACTCTCTCATTTTTCAAAATAGTAGCGGGGTATTATATTCAAACTCAGGCTAAAATAATCAGAGAGTTAAAGAAAAGAATTATACACTCAAGATGTTTCTGAAAGGACACAAGGCTACTGGCCTTAATGGCGAATATTCGTAAAAGTTCTTCTTGAACTTCTTTGGAAGAAAAAGCAATAGCCAGTGTTTTGAATGCTCTTTTCCGTTAATTCTGAAGATCTCAAGCAGTGATTAAATACTGTTTTTATGGCAATAATTCCGAATGGTTCTTACTTATTTAAAAATTTTTTTACTGACTAAAGATATTACTGATGAAATTAAACTTTGCAAATTAATTGAATCCTAATCAACAATGCACATATTATTGTACTTTTTCATGTCAACGACAGCTCCAACGGCATTTAAGAGAACGGAATGATTGATTGTTGAGCAGGGCTATCAATGGATGATCTACTTTCAATTTGGTATTGTTATTGACACTGGGCTGTTGCAACTAGAAAGTCAGAGTTACTGTTTCATAATTGGGCTATAGAAGCTGGATTCCAATTGTTAGTAACTGAGAAATTAATAAGTGCGTGATTACGAAGAAATGTTCTAAAGGATAGTGACCGTTGCTGGTATACAGTAGACAGTAAACTCGTGGCTATTTAAAATGTGAGACTGAAGTCAATAATCAAAAAATAAAAGCAGACAAAGTATTGATATATCTATACCGATATAAACCCCAGAAAACCCAGAAGGAAAACTTTTGAAATTTACCATGAAGTATGCGTTGATTTTGATATCTTTGGCACTTCTAGGTAAGATAAAGTATGTTCTTTGAAGGGATTAATTGTTTGAATATAGGCACAATAGTATTTGCCGAGAAGGACAAGGCTGACATGAAGAAGGAGGATATGAAGAAGAATTTGACAGATACTAAGAAGAACGAAACCGAGACCAGAAAACTGGATCATCATGACAAAAAGGAGGAGAAGAAGGAAGATCTGAAGAAGAACTTGACAGATACTAAGAAGAACGAAACAGAGAGGAAATTGGCTGATGAGAAAAAAGAGGAGAAGAAGAACTTGACAGATGTTAAGAAGAACGAAACTGAGAGAAAATTGGATCATCATGACAAAAAGGAGGAAAAGAAGAACTTGACAGATGTTAAGAAGAACGAAACTGAGAGGAAATTGGACCATCATGACAAAAAGGAGGAGAAAAAAGAGGATCTGAAGAAGAATTTGACAGATACTAAGAAGAACGAAACTGAAAGGAAATTGGCTGATGCGAAGAAAGATGAAAAGAAGGAAGATCTGAAGAAGAACTTAACAGATACTAAGAAGAATGAAACTGAGAGGAAATTGGCTGATGCGAAGAAAGA
>ENA-UOUE01000456-UOUE01000456.1-compost-metagenome-genome-assembly--contig:-NODE-456-length-32626-cov-10.265815_pt1 | contig 32626 bp, 14 predicted proteins | sample MGYA00238146_ERZ747223 | MGnify/ENA primary metagenome ERZ747223 (study PRJEB28781, sample SAMN06268865) | compost metagenome | isolation source: single cell | place: USA: California, Emeryville, Joint...
TTACTGCCGCAGTTATTTATCACGGGATAGACTGTATATTGGACTGCATATTCATTTTTCGAATATTGCTGCTGGATATCTCCTCATTGCTTTTCATAATCTCAATATTATTGCCTTTCATCAAATCATGCCAAATATATAGAAGCTAATTTCTATTACGGCTGGAGTAACAATTCCAAATTTCCGTTTCTAACTCTAATGCTTCTTTCTCTTTCTCAAGTAACTTCCTTATTTTGGAAGACTTTCCCAACCATTTGACATATAATGAATTTATTTGTTATTAATTTATTAATTTACCCTCAACCAACAATAAAAACTTAAACAAGTAATCATTTTGAAGTCTACTTAACTTATCTCATCATGGAGAACAGAGATTTTAAACCGAAATGGAGGGATTTCGCGGATTTATTTACACCCGCGAAAACTATATCGATATAATAGAAATTATTTCTCTTGCCAAAATATCAAATGGTCAGTCGCGACTCTTTATCTGTTGAAAAAATAAAAGTCAAATCAAATTTCTTCCAATTAAAACTCGGTCAAACGATCAATCGCTACAAACTCGAAATCTTCCAAGACGACAAAGCGATCGACCCAAACGCCAGCTTCGAACTCTTCATCAAATCCGCATCAATTCATCGGAAAGAACTCAACTCCCTATTCGGCTCTGCTCACTACCGCGTCAGTAATATCATATACTCCCCTCGAATTGCAGATGAACAATCCTTCCACGCCGAAGTCGATAATAAGACTATCAAAACAGTGATAAAACCCGCTGGAATGGTTGAAATAGGAGAAAACGCCGAAGCGATGAATTTCCTGGGAAGACTCTTCAAGAGCATGCAGTCGAAGCTCAAGTTGAAGAAAGTTAACAACAAATACTTTGATGATCAGAACCCTACTAAATACAGCAACTGGAAACTTGAACTATGGGCCGGCTACTCCACTTCCTTGGCGATTTATAACAAGATCCCATTGGCTAACATCGATGTCAGTTTCAAAGTTATCCGCGAGAAAACCGTTGCTGAGCTGATAAATGAAAATAAGTCTAAATGGATGGAAGGGAGCGGCAAACTGAAGGAAATGATTGTTGGAATGACCGTGATGACGACTCATAGCAAGATTCTGTTCCGTATCGATGATATTGACTTGGGAAAGAGACCGATAGATACGTTCGCTCGGCCCGATGGAACAGTGGTGACGTTCTTGCAGTACTTTAAAGACAAGTATAACATCACTCTGCATGAGAAGAGCATGCCGATGCTCATTCAAAAGAAGAACCGGCTGAACGGAAAGGAAGAAATTCATTGCTTTCCGCCTGAGCTCTGCGTGCTGACAGGACTTTCTGACGAGATGAAGGAGAATAGAAGCCTTATGAAAGACTTGGCGACGACAACGAAGCCGAATCCGACAACAAGGCTCCAAAAATGCGCTGAATTGTGCAAGATGATGGGCACGAAGGACAATGTAAGCAGTGTAATGAAAGAATGGGATATTCAGTTCAATCCTGAGCCAGTCGTTATTGATGCGAAGAAGATTGAGGCTGGAAATATGCTCTTGGCGAAAAAATCGGTCCCATTAGAGAGAAACCCGCAGCTTGATCGTGACTCTCAGCATGAGATGCTAGAACAGCCAAAGCTGGAGGATTGGGTTGTTTTTTACCCTCAGCGAGACGAAAGAATCCTCGAAAACTTCCTCAGTACCCTCGAGCAGAGCATCAAATCATACGTCTATGATGCGAAGAAGCCGAGGACTGTAGGGATCAGTGGACGGAGCATTGAGGCCTGGCTCGACGGGATCGATAAGAATACAAATCAAAGCACTCGAATGGCGATATTTTTGCTTGAAGGCAGGAAGAAAGCTGCTCCTTTGTACGATGACATTAAGCGCTACCTGATAACAAAAAGGCCGATCCCAAGCCAAATCGTTCTGACGTCGACTGCGAATTCGGAGAGAGGTCTAAGGTCTATCTGCAACAAGATATTGGTCCAAATCTGCGCGAAAATCGGAGGAGTTCCTTGGGGTGTGGATAACCTTCCTTTCTCGAAAGAACCGACCATGGTTGTTGGGATTGACGTCTACCATAAAATGAACTCCCATAAAAAAAGCTTGCTGGCATTCACATGCACGGTGAATTCAGGATTTTCAAAATATTGGTCGACGATTCGCCAGCACGAGGAAGGTCAAGAGGTCGGAATTCATCTAGAAAGCGCTTTCATTGAAGCCGTGAAAGAGTATATAAGAGTGAATGAGAAGACCCCTATACGCATCATTGTTTACAGAGACGGCGTGTCGGCTGGCCAAAGGCAAGCAGTTCAAGCGATGGAAGTATCCTCTCTCTTAAGAGCTGTGGAATCTTTGCTTAAAGAAGGCACTTTAACCAAGCGACCAGATATTATCTTCATCTGCTCCAATAAGCTGGTCACGGCGAAATTCTTCGGTGGCGATCATATGGCGAATCCGAAAACTCCATTGCAAAATCCTCTACCTGGCACCATTGTTGACTCAAATGTTACTGAAGGTGCTGATTTTTATCTCGCTAGTCAGACCGTTCGAGAGGGTTGCGTGACGCCTACGCATTACTTTATCTTAGGGTTCTATCAGGACGTGGACGGCGGATATGTTCATAGTGAAGACGCTATGAAGAAACACATGGTGGAGCTCCAGATCCTCACATTCAAACTGTGTTATCTTTATTACAACTGGACAGGAGCGATTAAAATCCCTGCTCCGATTCATTATGCTGATAGACTAGCAACTCTTATTGGAGACCGATCGCAAGCTGATGCTCCAATAATCCCTCATAGCAGATTTGGAAGAGTGAAAAGTCTCTTCTTTATATAGAGTGTGTTACTTTTCCAAACAGCATTCTTGGAAATCATGGCACTTGGCTTAAATTATATGTATCTCTATTCCAGCCTTATTTATTTACTTAAGATGAAGTTGGTTCCATAATATATTGTATTTTCTCACTAACACTCCTGAATTAATTACTGTTTGAACACATCAAAGAATTAACAATTTGTTATCGATCTCCTATTTTAGACTCTTCACAGCGCAAAAGCGATATGTGACAGTTGTCACTCGCAAATCTTTCATTCAGTAGCAAAGTTGGAGAAATATCTTGCTAGAAATTTAGGTTTGGCAGGATAACCGAAGATTACATTGATGACGAAAAAAGATTTTTCAATTTGAATCGAATTAAGCTGACTTTTGCTTTTCTGAAGTAACTCCTTAGGTATCTCATACTACTTATGTTTTGGGTAAGACAGCTTAGATTCAGAATGGTTTGCCGCACCAACTTCTGCTAGTAATATGCATCAGAAATTTTATATAGAATTAAATTATTGTCGCGATGATGAGTTTCATGAGTTTCATTATGAAAAATTTGAGAATCACAAAAAAGGAAATGAGATTTCTTTTTTTTCTTTCCAAATGAGGAAAACGATTAAAACATTGCATTTTTCTTGCTCTCTTTGTGTAGTAATATCCTAAGACCACTTTTCATCTGAAATCTAAATAGTCATCAAATGTAACAATTGTATGAATCCCAACTCCTTCGAAGGAAAATTAGTCAGTTCTTAAATATTCTGAGGCATATAACTTTAGCAGAAGAGAACGCATAAACTCCGCCATTTTTTGAGTAAACTTATCATCAAAATCCTAAGTTTTCTAACTCAAACTTAATTCATTTAAATTCGGATCAGAGTTTCCAAAAACGTATTTTTGAATTCTCTCAAAGTAAACTTTCTTTTCCTCCTCTTTCAAAATTATCTTTCTCTTCCAAGGTTATTCATATCATCCAACTGAATGATAACCCTTACTGTTTTACACCTCAGGTTTTTGGTTATTCTGGGCCCACCCCCAATTGCTATTACTTTGATATACCCACTTTATTTAAACGTCTGATATTTTTTAATCAAAATAAACCTGGTTCAAGAAATGCCCTTTTTCAACAACTCCTCAAATCTGCTGTTTCTTCTTGCTCTGCTCATTGTAGGGATCCCAGGCATCACAGGATTAAAATACTATGTTGATAACTCAGTTGTCAGCAGCGGTAATGGGGGCATTAGTACTCCTTTCAAAAGCGTCTCCGAGGCGCTGGCGCAGGTTCTTACAGGAAACACGAACTTAAAAGATAACGCTATCATTGTACTCTCTCCGACGTCCAAACCTTACATGCTGGCAGTCAATTCAGCAGGAACTCCACTGAATATCATCGGTAAAAGCAATCCGACCACGAGTTTGTCGATTATTTCGATGGCTGCCGATCAGAACGAGACCTTTGAGCTGCCTCAGCTGCAATCACCTGATCATTGCAGCGAGTTACCGATCCTGCATGTAGTTAATACAACATTTCAAACATTGTCAAATTTATTATTCCATGGCGTGTTCCTCCAATTTACTGACTTGAGCACACCAATCAGCCTGAACGTTTCCACCACGAATACCGTATCCTTGGCAGCTGCTTGTCTTGGTCTCCAATCGTCGTTGCCGTATAAATTTAAATTCAATATTGCAGATTCTGTCTCTTCGGTTATGCTTCACCAAGTGCTTTTGGCAGCCAACACAGGGGACTTTTCACTTAGCTCTTCGGTGCCAACCACAAACATCACAAACCTGACTATATGGTTTGATTCAATGACCTCAGAGACTGTCTTAGGGCCTTGGTTTTCAGTTTCTGGGCAAAATGCCGTGAATGCCTTCCTTACTAATGTCGCTTTCGCTTCAAACCAGACTATTTCGTCGCCGGGAATTGCGAATGTGACGCTGATGACCATACGGATACAGAGCAATTTAGCCATAAACAATTTGATTTTCAGCCACCTGCATATCGAGGACTCAGGTTCTGTTCTATTCAGCCTTCAGGCGTCGGATATTGTCATCAATGAGACATCATTTGTCAATTTTTACTACATTGACCAGAGTTTTACGCCTTTTGACCTCTTCGAAATTCAAGCGCAAAACCAGCTCATCATGGAAAATATTCAGATAAATTCCAGCAACCTCACGTCTCGGCTGCTGATAGAAGCTTATGATGTCCAAAAGTCAGGAAATGTCACAGTCCAAGGCCTGTTAATCTCAAATTCGGTGTTTTCTAACATTTCTATCATTGAGCCCGACGCTAACACGACGTTATTAAGCCAAATCACTATCCTAGACAGCAGTTTAACTGACGCTCCAATTCTCAATGCGAAAACTGGTACTCTACACACGTGGAGAGATTTTTACATCAATAACACGGTGGTCCAAGGGTCTTTAATGCAAACTAATTTCGTGGGAAGCTCATACAACATTTCTTTCCAAAACTTCACGATGTTGAACTCCGAGTTAATCTCTGGAACCTTCTTCAACCTCAAGTTCACCTATGAAAACGCTCCTCTTGTCCGTTCTGAATACAATGCTCTATTGCTCAATGACTTCCTTGTAGATAACACAAGCTTTTATAATACAACACAAGCTGTCGAATCCAACTTCCTTGGGTACCATGATTCCTATCTAAAGGTCATGAATTTCACGCTTACGAACAGTTATCTCCGACTGTGTTACCTGTTCGAGTCATTTACCCGTTCCACAGCGTCTCTTATCTCGGGAATGAGGGTAGAAAACAGCCAGCTGGATTATACGTACATCCAAGCGTATTTTCCCGATACGAACGCGATCTACGGAACAACTTCAGAAACTCAAGAAAACCAGCAGCGAATGAGAGGTTTCATCAACTCAAACTTCTCCCGTGTGAATTTTTCGAGTTCAGCAGTAGTAACTACCCGTTCTCCAGTCGTCATTTTCTCAAATAACTCATTCACCGACTGCAACTTCTCGCAGACGATCATGCTCCAACTACGAGAGGGAAACAAAGACTCAGTATATAATAAATCCCTCACGATGGAAGAATCCATATTTCCTGAACTGTTCACGATGACCACCGAGATCATGGACGAAATCTTAGAAGTCAGTCAGTATTGGCAACGACCCGAAAACACGCTTTTCCAGCTTTTCTCAGGCAATGTCATAAGAAACTCTGATTTCTTGAATTCTAAAATATTGTCGAGTTTAAGAGCTGCCTTTGTGAACTCTATTCTCCTGATCAGAGAGAACGAGCTTGACACAATTCGCTTCTATTCCGATCCAACATACGCGCCTTTCGACAACGTCCAAGGCGATGATATTGAATTCGCCAACAATACTCTGAGAGCGATCAGCGGAAAGGTATACCTGATTAACGTCGATAGCGCGAACGCTGAGGCATTTCTTAATTTCACAAAGAACAATTTCAGCGAGCTCAATGGCCCTGGATTCGCTAGAATTCGAACTGACACGCTCAGTCACTTCGAAATCAGCAAAAACAATATTTACGATTCTGAGATGAGAATGAATTTCATTTACCTACTCCTGGACTCATATCTCATAAATCTGAATATATGGTCAAACAGCTTCATTAACTCAAAATTGAAATGTGGTACCGACATGGAATATGCGTTGAGAATCAATCTGTTTGACCTGATGATCCCTGTAGCGCTTCCGGAATCCAATGCTCAGATAGATTCCCTCATCGTGTCGAATTTCGAGTTCTACAAGGATCAAATGTACGTGACGCAAATCCACGCTAATTCGCTGTTCAGGCTGCTCGTTGGACAAATGCCTCTCAATCTAACGAATTCAACTTTCGAATTCGTTCACGTTCATGATGACGGAAATCTGCTGGAAATCGCTTCCAATGATCTCAGGTTCGAAAACTGCAGATTCTCGAATATTACCGTCGAGGATAGGGTTACTGGCGCCTTTTTGATTCTTACACCGAATTTCGTGTTAAGGAGGTCTGTTTTTGATACAATTGTCGTCGAAGACGAATCCCAAGGAGGTATCCTATCAATTTTCGAAGACAGAAACTTGGCGCTTCCAGTCACGATTCTCATGCACGACAACATGATCGTCTCCTGCCACAGTACCTCTGGCTCGTTCTTAGCACTGTCCTCTCTTACAGTGAATTTCTCAGGCTTGAATAATACCTTTATTGACAACAGTCTCGATCTGTTCAACGGCGCGTCGATCCTTCTGACTGATGTGATAATGCAATCGTTTGCCTTCAATAATTTTACGATTATCTTCAATGAGATGCTCAATCAATATTACAGCAATTTCCTCTTTTGTGCTCGATGCTCCGGGTTGATGAACATTGGAAACGGCACGCTACTTGTCAAAAACAACTCGAATGGATTCTTCATTAATGTCACGTCGAGCTTCGCGTTCGCTGCCAACATTACCGATATCACCGTTATCGGCGAGGACCCTCTTCCCGCAGACACCAGCTTAAATCTTTTCGACTGGCTTTATACTAATGTTGGTCTGCTTTATGAAATTAGGGAAGAAAACGCGCTTCCTAACTTCACATTTTATGCGACGGATAGCGGCGAGCTCAGCATGAGGAATGGCTATTTCAAAGACCTGCAAATCGCTAATCTCAACATCTTCCAGCTGCAGTGCGGCTTGATCCCAGAAGTCAATTTAACGAACATTAGTTTCGAGAATATTGTCGTTTACAAGCCAGCCTCCGAAGATACAATCCTCGTGAATGAAGCCGGCGTCATCTCTCTATTGCCTTCAGGGAGCGATCCATCAGGAGGACTCCCAGTGAATATCACTCTCAACAATATGACGTTTAATCGCATTATATTTTCCGGGTCTGGCAGCGCTCTCAAAAACACCAACCAAGGCGTCTCGAACATCAATATCACTAATTCGACGTTTTCGAACATCAGAACATACCTTGGCCCTGCGATTACTCTGAACCCCGATTTGTATCCTCCATACCCTGTTCTTATTGTAACAAATTCGACGTTTGTTAATAATTCCGCTGACTTGAGCGATGGAGGAGCGATAGCCAACGATAACGCTGACATGATACTCCAAGGGAACAAGTTCATTAGCAACACCGCGAATAGAATGGGCGCGGCGATATTTTCTACGTGGAATCTAAACGCTACTGAACTCAACAAAAGCAACAACCTCTTCGAAAACAACACGATCATCGATGGCAAGGATCTCGACGAAATTTCCGGTGCAGCGCCTCAGTTTATGTCCTCGCCTGTGAGTGTAATCGCAATACCGCAGGTCGACGCGTCAGAATATCTCAAAGTGTTGAACTGGGACCCATTGAACCTGTCAATCGGCAATTTGAGTCTAACGAATAAATTTTCACTCGCTTTTATGCTGAAAGACGCGAATAACTACACAGTTCCGGACACAGACGGTTACAAATACATCAAAATAACTTACAATCACGATGTTACTGTCTCTCGGCTTAACTGTACGCGCTACTACTGCTGGGTTGGCGACTTAAACACTATTCTGAGAGGCCCTGTCAATACAAACATCAACGTCATGTTCTCATACAACTCTACATCGCATTCTCTCAGCAACTCGATGACGTTTGTTCTTCGCGAGTGCATTCCTGGAGAAATCAACGATACTGACGCCGGAGGCTGCTATAGATGTCCGCCGGGTAAATACGCGCTGTCTCCAAAGCAATCAAGTTGTATCGAGTGTCCCGAAGGATCTAGATGCAACGGAGGCAATAATATCGAAACTTTGACGAACTATTGGCGAGGTACTGACATCGTTAACACATCAGGAATCTACGTAAATATAATTCCGTGCGAGGATCAAGACCTGTGTAACCAAGAAAATTGCACTGAAGGCTACACAGGACCAGGGTGCCAGCAGTGTGATTTGAACGAAGGGTATATTAGCTCGAACGGCGAGTGTAGGAAGTGTGGAGAAGGCTGGAGAGCGTTTATTGTATTCTTTATGATCATGGGTTTCCAGTTTGTCGTGAATTACTCGTTCTTGGCGAATATGATGGAGATGAGTGACGGCATCTTGAAGGACAAGAGCGGAAAGCCTCCTCAAATCGCGTCTTATATGAGAGTCTTCTTATCGTTCGCTCAGGTCACTTCAATTATCATAAGAAACACCAAATGGCTTCCTCATGTGCTCGCGTTGATACAAGCAATCGGGTTCCCTACGTTCACTGCGATGAACTACTTCAGATGTCTTTTCCATTACTCCTCGACGAACTACGAAACGATATACCGACTTTCGATTGGATTCATTGTTTGCAGCCCTTGGATCCAATTTATTATCTACATGATGTTTTTCTTCAAGAAATGGGTTTGGAACAGCATCGGGTACAGAAGATGGAGATTTTTGGGAATGCTCGGAGGCATCTTCTTGATCGAATTTCCAGAAATCGCCTACGCGCTGGTTGGTTTCACTCACTGTGTAAAGTTCGACAACTACTCGAAAGATTATTACATGCCCGAGGATCCCAACGTGAGATGCTATACCCCTGAATTCGATTCGTTCTTCCAGGCTTTCGTGTTCCCTAGCGCGATTATTTGGTTCGGTGTCATCCCACTAATCTTGTTGCTCTCTTTGATTTTCACGAGGAAGAAATTTGATGATCCCAGAGTGAGGTTATCGTTGGGACCGTTCATCAATGAGTACAGAGAATCACGCTTTTTCTGGCAGATCACGGGGCTTCTTTTCAAGGTGTTGCTAATGATGCTGCATCGATTGATCGACGACGACCTCAAGACGCTTGTTCTGGTTACGATTTTGACTCTCTATCTCTTCAAATTCGTACTGGGAAGAACGAAGCCGTATCGTAATAGAAAAATCACGTCTGCGGATAAGGTAACGTTATATGTGAATATGGCGACAGCTGCGTTCTTGTTCTACTATCAAGGCAGCAAAGATCATATTAAAATGATTTGCACAGTTGTGGTGTATTCTGCCAATATAATGATTTTCGTGTATTTCGGGCTGAAATCACGTGAGAGGCCGATTCTCTGGAAGGTCTCAAATGAGATGATTCTGAAGCTGACTGCGTCTAGACATCGTGATTCGATTCAATTGATGAAATAAGAGAAAGAAACGATTAAAAAGAAGAAAATAGAATAATTAAAAATTGGTGTCTATCTAGGCTCCAATTGATTTCTCAGATTCGTAAAAAAAAACAAATAGAAATTGACGATTTATTGATTCATAGAAACTCTATGATATATGGATAATAGATAGCTAAATCAATTCGTAGGGTTGCAGTCCTTGTGTTGAAAAATAACATGAAAGTAGAGTTTTTGAATCATAAATTTGCTTCTCTTCAACGATAATAAGACTGAAAATTCCTCAATTTCGTTAAGTTCTTCAATACTGTGCTTTATGCTTGAATATCTGCTCTCAAGATGGGAAACCTTGATCAAAAACTTCGAGCCCTACACAAACTATCAACTAGACAAATATAGTACATAATAGGTAAATAAGCGCACACGAAAATGCATTTCATTGAGCTCAAAGCATATTACTTTCATATTTTATACTCCAGAAGCGCTAATATAATCTCCGTCTTATTTTTTTTTTCCCCCTCCCTTTCTCTTTGGACGTAAAGTCAGCAAAACTTTATGATTTTCGGCACACTGACTGGACAAAACGTGTGCAATATTGCAGAACAGCATGTTTTTATCATTTTGATCGTAAGTATCCTGAAGTTATAATTTGTAGTTCAATTCATTAGCTTTTGGCTTAATTGATATTATTATTATGAATTTGAATACGCAACTTAAACCCACAATGCTAACTATCTATCATTTAAAGTCAGACATGATATATGCTATTAGCAGAAAGATGAAGTAATGACTCACCACCGAGCAAGTTTTTGGCACCAGTTTGGAGAAGCATCATAATCATAGTCCGCAGCTTTCATTAGTTTTGTTTTATCAGCAATGATTTCAAAAGTACTAGCGTCTCCGTTTCCATCAAAGCTCAACATGTGTTCAACCTTTGTAGCTTCCAATCCCAAGCCCGGATTCCACTTGATCGTGATAGGGATATTAAACGTGCCCCATCCAATGGCCGTATGCTCAAATGGAGCCTTTGTCTTCACTATTATCGGATCTAGAAATGTTGGGTGAAGTTCGAAGGTGACTTTGGTTATGTAATTTGAGATATCTTCGTCTTTGTTGGCTAGTCTTACAAAAACACACCATTCATGATTGTTTTGACCGGTTCCCTTGATCTCCTTATGATCATTTCCAAAGATTACCTTCAACTTGAAGCCTCTCTGAGACTTGACTTCCTCCATTCGAGCCAAGAACATGTCTTTGTTGGCTGCCTTGATCTCCTCTTGCATCTTCACATCGATTTCAGGGGGATTCACTGAGCTGCCTATGTGTCTCTTGGCTGCGCAGGGTGAACAGAAAGGAAAATACGATCTCAAGAGAATGTTGAGACAGGGCAGACAGTGGTAATGGCCGCACTCGGTCTTGGCAGGCTCGACCATTAACTTATGGCAGCGAGGACAATTATAATTTACTTTTTTTTTGCTTTCCATTCTTTGAGAATATTAAAACTTTTATGAAACGACTTTAAATTTTTTGTTAAAACACCCTTCAGCTCATCTGAATGTAACTACAAAAACAGCGAGTGTAACTAAAAAAGTGGTGTATCGTAAATTAAGGCAATATGCCAGCATCCTAAGTAATGCATGCCTACAAGCTGTGTTTTGTCGTTGCATTTCATCAGTGAAAAATTACTAATATCTGAAAAGAGAGTAAATTCTCAAAAAAATTTGAAATCTTTCTGCTGAAGTAAGTTTTCAGCGCTTTAACTTTTACGTGTGTAATCGGCATAGAAACCGAAATAGTGCTAAACCGGTTATAACGGCGGTTTTGATACGTAATCCGATGAATGAACTTATTATTCTCATTGGATTTTGATCAATGTGAGATTTTCCTAGCTCAAACTTGTTAAGAATTCTGAATTTCGTGTATCCTATTTTTGAATTGGTAATTCTTATTCCCAATAGCAATACTATATCACAAGAGGAATTTTAGGAAAAGTTGAGGGGCTTTATTTTATCAACACAAGGAAGAGTAGAACCCTATCACAATTTTCTTGAATAATTGACTGCTAGCTGCTGAACTTATATAGTGCGATTCCATTCTCACATCGAAATTTCCCTATCGAAACTGATAATAAGACTGAAAAATTCCTCAATTTCGTTATGTTGTTCAATACTGTGCTTTATGATTAAATAACTAATCTCAGGATAGACAAACCTTGATCAAGAACTTCGAACCCTACACAAACGATCAACTAGACAAATATAGTACATAATAAGGAAATACGCGCATACAAAAACGCATTTAATTAATATTCCAGGAGCGCTATTGTGATCTCCGTCTCTTATTTCCCCTCTCTCTCTGGACGTAAAGCCAGCAAATATTTTCACTTCATGTTCTTCGGTATACTGACTGGATGTGGACTGGATGTGTAATATTGCAGAACAGCATGTTTTATCATTTTGATCTCAACTATCCTGAAGTTATAATTTGTAGTTCAATTCATTAGCTTTTGACTTAATTAATATTATTATTATGAATTTGAATACGCAACTTAAACCCAGAATGCTAATTATCTATCATTTAAAGTCAGACATGATATATGCTGTTAGCAGAAAGATGAAGTAATGACTCACCGAGCACGTTTTTGACACCAGCCTGGAGAAGCATCATAATCATAGTCCGAAGCTTTCATTAGTTTTGTTTTATCAGCAATGATTTCAAAAGTACTAGCGTCTCCGTTTCCATCAAAGCTCAACATGTGTTCAACCTTTGTAGCTTCCAATCCCAAGCCCGGATTCCACTTGATCGTGATAGGGATATTAAACGTGCCCCATCCAATGGCCGTATGCTCAAATGGAGCCTTTGTCTTCACTATTATCGGATCTAGAAATGTTGGGTGAAGTTCGAAGGTGACTTTGGTTATGTAATTTGAGATATCTTCGTCTTTGTTGGCTAGTCTTACAAAAACACACCATTCATGATTGTTTTGACCGGTTCCCTTGATCTCCTTATGATCATTTCCAAAGATTACCTTCAACTTGAAGCCTCTCTGAGACTTGACTTCCTCCATTCGAGCCAAGAACATGTCTTTGTTGGCTGCCTTGATCTCCTCTTGCATCTTCACATCGATTTCAGGGGGATTCACTGAGCTGCCTATGTGTCTCTTGGCTGCGCAGGGTGAACAGAAAGGAAAATACGATCTCAAGAGAATGTTGAGACAGGGCAGACAGTGGTAATGGCCGCACTCGGTCTTGGCAGGCTCGACCATTAACTTATGGCAGCGAGGACAATTATAATTTACTTTTTTTTTGCTTTCCATTCTTTGAGAATATTAAAACTTTTATGAAACGACTTTAAATTTTTTGTTAAAAAACCCTTCAGCTCATCTGATTGCAACTAAAAAAACAGCGCGTGTAACTAAAAAAGTGGTGTATCGTCATATAAATTCAGAAACCAGCAGTCAATTATTCAATAAAACTGCGGGGTTTTACTCTTCCTTGTTTTGATAGAATAAAGCCCCTTCATTTTTCCAAAAATACCTCTTGTGATATACAAATAAGTTCATTCATCTGATTATGGATCAAAAGCGACTTTATTGGCAATTTGACACTATTTCGGTTTCTATATATATGGCGATTATACAAAAGAGTTAAAACGCTGAAAACTTGCTTCAGCAGAAAGATTAAAAATTTTTTTTTTGGGAAGTTACTTCATCTCTTTTCAGGTATTTATTTTTATTTCCACGGATGAAATGCAACGATAAAACGCAGCTTGTATGCATGCATCGTTTAGTATGTTGGCATATTGTCTCATCTATTCTCACATCGAAATCTTCCTATTGAAACTGCCAATTAGACTACTACCGTGTAATTCTTTGCTCATTGAATCCAGCAAAGCTTGCACTCATCAATCAATTCAACGAATTCTTTTAACACGATCTGAGTAAAACAGTTGTGTAACACAATGAGCGTTTGCAGATCAGACACTCGGATATCGCATGCACTTCCTCAAAATAAGTAGCTTTTGTTCAAACAGTCAGTGTATCAAAAATTTGCGATGAATCTGCGCAGTCGTATATCTCGACATATATACAAACTCCCTCAACCAAGAAAGACCCTCAATTAAAACTCTTCATGCGCTGAAAATGCTGCATTGGATGGTGCTAGAGTAGTCTAGGCGCGCGAGTGTGTGAAGACACGACGCATGAAAAGTTTGCGATGAGTTTCATCACTGCTTGAGGGAGAGTAACAAAAGTTCTCAGGTCAAAATATACTACTAAGAGTACTCGGCGAGCCGAGAAAGCTGTCGCGCCTACTTGGTTGGTGGACTCCGTTAGTGAATCAATCAATATTCTCATATTTGGACTTAACCATTACTAAGTTGAAGAAGCTCATGAATTTGATTTCTTAATTAAAAGCTTTCTTTTTCGATCAACTCAACAATATCAATCTCTCAAGTTTAAATAATTCTTTTCGTAATATTTCTCTATAAATTTCGATATAGCATTGATAAATTGAGAGGTATTTAGGCATTTACTTTTCTTATATTGAGAATCGAGTTAAAGCTACAGGAAAAGCTCAAGATTATTATAATTTGATTTCTTCTTAACTTTGAAATGAGGCTTGGGGCCATCTTGCTTTTAAAGATATAGACAAAAGTAAGGGAAATTATTTTTTAGTTAATTCACTTTTTCTTCTTAGTTGGTAAAATGAAATCATGAAATGAACTCTCTAAGAGATGATATACTCTCGATGCTCTCTATCATATCATTGCATCGGGTCAGACCAGCCTTAAGTATGATGAGATTATCGAAAGGATAGCTAGCAGAACCATTGAGGCAGATTGAAAATAAAAATACTATTTCTAAACCTGTGAAACAAATGGAAAACTAAGAAATCCTAGCAGATATACCTAACTGGTGGAGATTGCCTATACAATGCGAAGAAACAAGAGTGCACATTCATAACTAGAGGAATTTTAATATTTTACACAAAAATTTGACCATAAGGCAGGAATGTTAAGGTTTCGGAGATTGATGATTCTAAACCTATTGCAAATCAAAGATTGTTAGCCAGCGGACGCCATAAACTTATATTATCAATGATTTGATAGAAACGATTTCGCTAAAACAAAATAGTTAACTAAATCTAAGAGAAACAATAGAGAACCTTCTTCTGTGAAAATTCACATATAGGCTCTTCTATGTGTTTGCTGGGTCTCCTAAGGAGAGACAGATAATCGATTTAGCATCCGAATACAAGGAAAATACAAATAAGAGAGAAATTGTGTTTTGTCTAAGCTTAGCCAGATCGTAAGTTATCAGTGGGGTCATTCTGAGAGGTAATGAATGGGGATTTGCTGGAAGGACATCCAAACCATGACCATCAGAGTTCTCAACACACCGCTTCTGGACTTTTTTCAAATTCAAAATTTAATTTTTCAATTTTTATTTAATAAATAATTTTATGAGGCACAGGCATAAGCCCTTGCAGAACAATTTCAAAATTAGAAGAATGTTAGAGACCAATAATAGATAGTTCAGCGGCCAAGTATTTTTACTTCGGTCGGGTCTGATCTTAACACTGTGTTCGGAGAAAAAGTAGCACCTAACAACTACTTTTGAAACAGGATCTTCAAAATACTGATAGAATTCGAAAGGATAGAAATTCCTCAAAAAACTGTCCAATATGCTCAATAAAATGAAAAAATGATTCTTCTTCGTCTGTTAGCAGCGCTCAATTCTCAGATAAAAGATTGTTTTTCAAATAAAAATATCGAAAATTAATTTTGCCACCCATTTCTCATTGAGAAACTTTATTTGATAAAAATGCAAATTTTTATTTATATAGATAATATATAAACGCTGGCACCTATTTGATTGGCTCTTCGATTGATTATATTTCAGGACTTTCCATTTTATTAATTTAAAATCTGGGTTTGGTTATCGATAGAAGGACGACTGAAACTTATTCTCGCCATCTTCCACTAAACTTATGGTCGTAGCAACTCGATGAGTTTGGTATATATTCAAAGCTTTGAATTTCATTTGTATTACGACTCTTCAACTGAGTACTCAATATCGCTCACTGCTTTATAACTAGGCTAATTTGAAAATTTCACATTTGCAAACAACCATAGTTCGAAAATTAATTAGATCTCAAGATGAACCACCACGACTTTGTCTATGAAACAGGCGCTTTCTGGCCTCCAGGCGGCCTGGCTGAGGTAGTTAACCCTCCGCTTAACTCCCACTATGATCATAGCGGAACAGACCGCTCGAAAAATGCCTTTAAGGAAGGAGAGGAGTATTGTGATGCTTGGGCAAACGATTACTTAGCCTTCTTCGACGATGTCAACAATCCTCCATTCCAGGCATTTGCCAGAGTGGCCAGTCACAAAGACGAATCGGCTCAAATGCTGAATAAAATGCAATTTGAGGAGGCGCCGCACAAACTCTCATCAAAGATGGAAGAAATTACCAACGTAAAATCGAGCAGTAAATCATCTGAAGAGCCTGACAGAACTGAATATGATGAAGGACTCGGAAGGAATTCGAAAAAAGTATCAAAGAAAAAGACGAAATCAGCAATGAATAAAAACGAAACGATTCGTAGAAGGAATTGGACGCCTCAGGAAGACGAAATGTTGCTTAAGCTAGTGAAAGAACTAGGACCAGCATGGTCTGTGATTTCACAAAGGATGGAAGGAAGCCGGAATGGAAAGCAGGTTCGGGCTCGCTATGCTAACAAGCTCAATCCCAAGATTAAGACGTCTGATTGGACTCCAGAAGAAGACGCTCTGCTGGTGCGTCTATGCCAAAAATACGGAAGAAGGTGGGCTGAATTCACTAAATACTTGCCTGGAAGAACAGATACTGCATTAAAGAACAGAGTGCGTTGGAGACACAGCTGGCTCCTTGAAAATAGTCAAGGGCCATTAGACAGTCGGCGCTCTCATAGCAATGATGCAATGGATATTCTGCAAGGAAACAAGGAGAAAGTAGATCTTCTTCAGCATTATGAAAATAATGATGCATTATTTGAGAGAATGCATTCAGAAAACAATGTAGACCAGCAGAGGTTGGATATGACGCAGAATACCTGTGAATTGGCAAAGCAACTTTCGTCAATGACGAATGTAAGCAATGGCGCCAAGATTTGTCATGAAGCATCTACCAATGTTGGTGAATTTCCGGTCAAATCGATGGAAGACGCTGAAGAAACCGAGACACAGCTGCACTCTCTGACTGAGACCATAAAAGGCCACTTGCGCTATTCAGAAGAGCAACCCCAGCAGCTCATTCGCGAAAATGGTCAACCATCTCGTGAGGGGGCCACCAAGCGAATTGAACTCTTGAAAACTAGGTTGAAAACATTGGAATCGTTACTCAGGACCACCTATCAAGAGGTGCTTAAAGTGCAAGGAACTTAGTCCTTATCGATGTACTCGTTAAACTTTTATTGAGAAAGATATGTATCATTAATCTTAGTTAACTATTTAATAGAGAGAGTGCTCACTTCGAAATCCTACATCATTTCATGTTAATTTCATGAGTTTTTACGCGGTGGCAACGATGTTATATTCAACACCAATGAATTTTCTCCTTGAGAGTGTGAATAATTTTGCCATTGGTTAAGAATGATTCATTAGTGTCGTAAGAATTTCCATCAGCGAAGTTTTAATCGCTTCCCTTCTGAATTGGAATTAAATAGAGCGAGAACAACAGAAATCCACTGTTTAGTCTAACCTCAAATCAAGGTTCTTTCATTGCTGTATTCGCCTAGGCGCTTAAAAATGAAAAATTTCATTTCTCTGACTTCAACAAAATCTAGATTGATCAATTTTACTTCGATGACGCGCTTGTGTTAAGCAAAAAAAAAAAATCCTGTAACGAGTCTGAATAATTTTTAATTAACTAAATACCCTGGATCTGGAAAATGTCGTGGTAAGATGAGACTGAAAATGAAAAAGCCTGCAAAAGTCTCCAGCTCTCGGCATCTTCATTTACAAATAATAGTAAAGCTTCATTATTCAAAACTCAAAACATAATCATCTAAGTTTTATTTAAAACGAAATCATCTATTTTTTGTTTCCCTTCAATCTTGAGGTTCAAAGAAATAATTTAAGGTTTACCTAGCAATTATGCAAAGGGACTATGTTCTATTGTCTAGCCTACATAGTCATGTACACGTGAAAAATACCTAATATTACAACACGTAATATACGTATCAAATTTCTGTTTCTATATGATAACGACAAGACTGAGGCTTTATTCAAGACTCCCTACAATTGCTCACCTTGATTCAAATCCTTGTCTTTCTTTTTTTGATCTTTAACGATCATATTCAGTACGCATTGTATTGTGAATCACGAAATTAACTCCCACTTTGAAAAACCTTGCAGAGGTGCTAGCCGTGAATTAACAAATTTTCAGTACAAATCGCCCGCAAATTAAATTTATTAGGCGTTGAATTAAAATATTACCGATAATACAAAAAACCGCCAAAATATTCTCATGATTCTTCTGACATATCAAATCTAATTGTTCACCACAGACGATTGAAACGATACATCGGATCTCTATTTGAACATTGTCAAATCTCTGGCACCGAGCTTCAGCCTACACCGTACTCAATCCTTTCTTTCTCACACATTTTCTATTTTACGATTAATTTTGGGATTATCTGTAAAAACTCATGAGGTTTAGGACTTTTATTGAGAATAATGGGTTTAATCCCTCTCTCCTCTTAGAAAGCCTAAGAAAACGAATTTTTATTTCTTCTTTCCTGTGGAAAAAAACACGAAATTCTTCGCATGAGTCTTGTTCCAGAGTGACTTAAGTTTATTTTTTCAGTAATTTCGAAGTTTAAAATTTAAATAGCGTATTATCAATTGGCATGTATGAGAGGGGTGAATCCTGGATTTGAATGTGCCTTAAATCAGCTAAAACGTTTATACACCCTAATCTCAAAAATTATTTTTTCGAATCACCCTCTTCAGTCACTCTACCAAAATGGAATACACCTGCACCTTCAATGACTGCGGCAAGTCATTCAGAGCTAGAAAATCATTAGTCGAGCACATGAGAATCCACAAAGGCGAGAAACCATACAAATGGTACTAATTAACAGCTATATTCATTCTAAACCAACCATAGTCACTTTCCCGGCTGCGAAAAACGTTTCACTCAATATTCTTCGATGCAGAAACATGAGAGAACCCATACCGGAGACAAGCCTTACAAATGCAGCATGTGTGACAAGGATTTTACTCAGGTAGTCTAGATTTTTCCAATTCACAGCTAACCTCGGATGTTCTCGCAGATTTCGAATCTGAAACGACACGAGCGAGTCCATGCTGGTGAGAAGAATTTTGAATGCGAGATCTGCCAGAAGAAGTTTTCAACGATGTCGAATCTGAAGCAACATATGCATGTCCATGAGAAAGGCGATACCAGAGAGAAATACTTCTGCGAGGTTTGCAATAAGATGTACCTCTACCGTTCGAGCCTCCGCAAGCATCTTCAAGAGCACGAAGAAGCTGGACATGTGATCTCATTGAAGGACACGATTAGCACGAACGACGTCGCGACACCTGAAAACGTGTCGGCAGATACAAAGGTCGAGTCTGAGTTCAATATCTACGGAGATTGTGGAAAAAACAGAAACCAAATCGAAGAGTTGGAAGAAGAAGACTCTGATGTGATTTTCCAGGAACCTGGAATCGAAAAATACGTTTTTATCGATAACTCTAACGTGATTAAAGCTTCTCCGATCGACTTCAAGCTGGATACTACGAGCTTGCTGGAAGATAACGAAAATCCCAAGTCTCCTGATATGAACGAGGGTCCTTCACCAAAAGTGAACCTTAACGTCTTTCCAGATTCGCCTTCAGCGTATCTGTACAGACAGGACTACGATTCCGATAGCAAGCTCCAATCCATGACTCCCCTGGTCGAATCACCTCTCAGAGAGAATAACGCCGCTGATTACCAATTCTTATCGAACCGAAAGACCGCAAGCAACGTCATCAGATACAAAGGAGAGTTGTACTATTTGTACGACCGCATGCTCAACAGATTAAAAGACGGCGGAGAGCTCGTGATTAGACAGATCGACAACGATAGCACAAACCCTTCTTGCTGTCATCATCTCCCTGAAGTCTCACATTACCCAGATTACGAAAGCCTTATCCGTGTCTACAAAGAGATCGCTGAAAAATCCAACGGAAAGGTCACGGTTGAAATGCTCTTGAACGAAAAGAACTGTAATAGTCTCAATGGCGAGAATAGACATCAGAGCTGCGGGGACCACCACGAGCGCTGCCAGGAGCGAAAATTCAGCCTCGACAATTTCCTGGCTGACTTCTTGAGAGAAGAGAAATCCACTGATCATAGCGATCACTTGTGTCTCTGTGAGGAGACGCGTGGTTACAAGCATGTCCATGGCCCTTACTGTGGTCATCCAGCGATTTGGCACGACGGACATCTTGATTACATCGTCGATGGAAAGCTTCATCATCAAGATGGTGACCACTGCGACGATCACGGTCCTATCTGTATCGTAGACAACACCAACGACGAATTCGCGTACGGGTTGATCTCAAACACCATGTATTCGGACACGAAATTCAAGCCCGCTGCTTCGCCCCTCTGTGATGGCTTCTAGAGCTCCCTTCTTAGGTTTTATACACATTTATTTCTTATGATGTTAATTTACCTTGTATAATTTATCAATAAGTATCGGCTGCTAAATTTTTTGTCATTTCAGCTGAATTTTGCTTTGTATAAGCATTCTCGTTTTTTCATTGTCAAAAAGAGATTTCAGCTGTATAGAGTTCAGATTCTTATATCATTGGCGTGAAAAATAAAATTGTCTCAAATTATTAGGCAGAGGATTTTGAATTAGCACGCCATATTCAGTTACTATGGAAGTATAGTATCTATAGCATCTCTTCATTCAGTTGTTAATTAGACTCAACTATAACTTTATAACTTGCAAAAATTTTGAAAAGCTTATTAAATCATGCGCTATAACTTTAAAATTTATCATCAAGGCTTGGTACGATTAAAGCGAAGTTTATGGAGACCGATCATCTTGGAAAGATATATTTGACCTCGCGTCCTATTGTTGTCCATAAAAAGAGCAATTCAGAGCCATTGAACTCTGCTCCTCACAGGCAGCCAGCTTCAATTTGCACAAATATTTCCTCTCTAAAGCTAGCAATTCCGATCATTCAATCTAATTACATCTCTCCAGCAGCAGATTCGCAACAGCGCTGTCGACCTCTGATTAAATTAGCCATTTCTCCGAGAATACAAACAGATCGACAGGTCCAGAGTACAACGAACCGCAAGCACGAGACAAACGAGCATAAGTCCCAATTTTACAACTCTCTGTCCACTACCAGACACCGAACGACCAACAGCGATGTCACTCATAATATCTCGCGACTAAAGCAGACTTCTATCGAATACGATGATGCCTTGCCGGAAATAGCTCTTCAACGAATCAAAGATGTCAATGATCCTGTTCAAGTCAATGAGGCTTTAAAGAAGATGGGCAAGCTCGACCGCAAACTAGAGTTAATAGATCGGATCATTCAGAGAAGGAAGGAATTGAACGAATTAGATTTCCAAATAAGAATGGATACAGCGAGTCCCCTTATCCTTAAGCTCAGGCACAAGGCCGAGCTACGTGCGAAAAATCGCAGAAAATTCAATTTAAAATTCCTTCAGTCTCTTCTTAAAACCGATCACACGCCAGTCCATAGCGAGCAGAGCCCAAGAGTAATGATTGATACCGAGCAAACACCCACCTCCAATGCGGCGACTCCAACTACGTTTTCGCATTTTTTTAAGCTTGCGCAATCGAAAAGTCAAGGCAACTTTAAACCAGGCGCGTTGAATTCGCCGAGACAATACGCCGACACTCCGACTCCTGGGAATTTTTATCGAGACTATAGAGAGCTATCAACAGATCATCAAGAATTCCTTGGGGAAGCGAGCAATCTATCAAAAGAGAGCTATCCCGATTCACCCACGTCTAAAATAGCGTTCAATAAAGCATTGCCTGTGAATGGACTCGGAATTTCATTGGGAATGCAGTCTCCCATGGCATCAAACGGGGAGAGCTCAATATCTGCGACTGAGAGAATGAAGATATTCATAATGAAAACACGCAGAGTGACTGCTATTAAGCTTGAAGAAGCGAGAATGAGATTGCCTATTTTCGTGAAAGCCGAGCCAAAAGAGAAGGTGATACAAGCCAGGATCAAAAAGTTTCGGACTCAGCTGTCTCCACAGCAGAGCGCCGAAGTGGAAAAATCTTTTGAAAATAGCCTTGTAAAATTTGCGGTTAAGTTTCGGAACCAAGGAGAGAAGGAAATTGTATTAGGGCATCAAGGAACAACGAAAAAACTGAGATTGATTGAAGAAAATGCTATTAAAAAATTCAATGAACATGAAAAGAAAAATGTATTCCATCATAGCAAATCGCCTCTCAAAATTTAGGCTCTTGTTAGAGAACGCAGCTTAACGCATGGTTTGAGATAATGGCGTTTTTTTTACAGATTGGTTCTGAGATTTCTATTAAATTAGCAAACTTTCTGTTTATATTCAGTTTGTAAACAAAATTTTGGTATTATTAATCACATTGTGTATTCCATAATGTTTCTATATATTTCCCTATATTTTTGGTATATGAAAACACAGTGGATTCTTCCACTCTTCTTAATTTCTGCGATTACTCTGAAAAAAAAGTTTAAAACATTAGGCAAATCTCTCTCCTTACAACGCATCTGAGGGCAAGGGTTCTATCTCTAAAACGCAAAATTAATTTATATTTGAAGTTTTTATCAGTGAACATGGGTTGCGTCAATTCTTCTTCACATAAACGGCAGAAGAAATACGGGCTTCCAGCCAGCAAGGTGCAACATCATACTCTTATATCCTTAGCTTATTAGAAAATTTTCAATACAGCAAGATCAGGCTGACCAGGAACGCGCAGCAACCGAAACGAATAATAATAATGCAGAGGGTAAGCGTAATGTCACCACACATGATCAAGTAGCTCGAGTTGGCACCGAACAAAATACCAAAGCAGCTGGTTCAAAAGAAACTCAGCGTCAGGCTCGGAGCAAAAAGCAAGGACCGCAAAGTACTAGAAAATCTGTCAAAGATACTGCACATGGCGGAGATTGCCATGGACATCGGAAGAATTCAACGAAAGAAACAAACGAGAAAACAGGAGGAGCAGGAAATCACCACGCGAATGCAAATCAACCTACAAAGCAGGAGGATATAGGTCGAATATTGGATGAAGAGTTACTTAGAGAGCTTGAAAAGGATGGTAAGAGACATATTTCATTGATTTGGAAGGTCTAATACTCTAATTCCAGTAAAACAAGCTTCGTTTCACGAGGATTCAATAGCCGTAGATTTTGAGGAGCTCAGAAAAAAGGAGACGGCAAATAAAGTGGATTATTTAGATATAAAAGATGAGAAAATAGACGAAGAGAAGGGAAATATGAGCTTGACTCTCAATTTGACGGATCTGAAGATAGAGAAGCATTCGTGAGGAGATGACTTGAGATCAAAAAAAAGGATTGGATTTTTAATGAATAACTTGTTAACAATTTACATCAGGTGAATATGGTATTCAATTTTTGAATAATTTTGTGACTCTTTGATTTCTGTTTTTTATTGTTGTTATTGTTGTTTTGAAGTCTATTCAGTTGCTTGTGTGTGTGATGGCATTCATTTCAATTTTCTCCACTGCCGCTTCTGACTCCGAACGAAAATTACCAGTACTGCCCAGAATTAATGACTATAATCATTCAATCCATTTGGAATCAATTGAAAGTTGTGAATCTCCCGGAAGCTTGAAAGTAGACAGCAGATAGGTTGTATATTATTTGGGGTAATCTTTTATTATTGCTTTGAGTATTAAGCATAGAGTAGGTTGCCAGTGAGAAAAGTTTAGTTTTTGGATTTTGCTCATGATTGCTTCCTCCAAGATTTCAGAATTTATCGATTTTTTTTGGTTTTGTTGTTATCACTTTCTCTTTTCCGTTGTTGTAGAAACGGATTGAATGAGCACTAAATTGCCCCCGGTATGAATCCAATAGATTTATTAAACTAGTCATAGAGACTGTTGGTGTGAACTTTGGAGAGAAATTGATTTGATAATGTTTTCAATATTGATGTTAATTTCTGATTTGAAGTCCTAATGATATTTTGGGAAATAAATGAATCACCCTCAATCAATATGAGGTAGGAAAAAACTGCTCTGATTTCTCTCACATGAAGGTACCTCCCATGATATTTACTGAGAGTTTCAATGAATCGCCACCCCAACGATTTCATAATCAAATAATATTATAATATTATGTACAGTGAGGCTCCTTTCTTTTTCTTTCTTTCAGGCAGATTTACTCTAATTTTGATATTATCCCTTTACATCAACCCACAAAGAGGGTTACCAAGATGCTATTTTTCTAATTATCCATTTAATATTGCCTTTCAAGGGCCATTATTCAGCTTAAACGTAAACTGCAAAAGAGATAAGTTGACTTTAACTCCGCTGGCTCAAACATTGCTTAATCTTTCAATCATAGCCTTCATGATTGCAAATTTGAGCCTCTAATGCACTCCTTAATCCAATTCTTCAATAAAATATCCATGTCAGGACCTGTCTCATACTAATTAAATTTCATTATATTACGCCTCTTTGGATGAGAGAGAGAGCTTCCTTTGTCTCAGCTACCCTCGTTCAGCTCAAGACTAATACATAGATCTATAATTGCTAAGGACAGCATTATTAACAAAATTTTGATCGAAGCTACGATAAGTAACTGAAAAACATTAACGTGTTGATCTCTTTTTTTTTGTAACTACTATCGGACTCTGCACAAAATGATGATGTAGGTCAGTCAGCTTGGAAAACACGCAAAAAGAAATAAGACAATTAAAAACTAATTTTGAAGTTAAAAGAAAGTGAGCAATTTATTTAACTCTGGGCTCTTCTATCTACTTACACATATGATGCAGAGTAAGCCTATTATAACCGATTCTACAGAGCTGTCTAGCAACTTTCCTACAATGCTTGTTGATTTTATACCCTACCCTTAGGCTTATTGCTGTCTATTTGCATTTAAAAGCAAATACTAAGTGATATCTCCAAAACCTTCAATTTTATAATTTATAAGGGGGGGCTTGCCAATGGGTTTTCTTTTATAAGAGCCTAAAGTTCAATACTTCTGCTTAAAACATGAGATCTATCAATCGAATCGGCTTGACGCTCTTTCCGAAAAACGTAGCAACAGAGACATTCCTCTCAAGCAGATTTACAAGACAAAGAAGTTCTCGACACCAGCGTTTTCTTCCTTGACGGCGAGAAAATTGTAGGAAATCAAATAAAATATTGTCAGAATCTATATTTGCTCACTTTAAAAATTTGTTTGCAATGATGCGTAACTTCGCTGATAAAATAATTATCCAATAATCAGCCGAACATAGCGGACAATTCAGAAAAATCTGAAGAAAATTATTTAATTTCTGAATGCGTTGGTGCTTAACTTCAATAGACCCTCAATTTGATAGGGAATATTTCAGCCGCCAGCGTCCGCACACTGCCCAGGCCATCAGGATGCTGTTCTTTGCCACCTCTATCACTTTCCTTGCCGATCTCATCCACGATGCCTTCATCAAAGAACAGTTCAACATGATTTGGATCATATTCATGCTTTATATCTCGTCTCTTTTGATTTGTTTGGTTCTTTATTACCTCTCAAAGCGATTTTTCTCAAGGGGATGCTTAACCGAATGCTTTAAATGTCTCGCGATTTGGGTCATTTTTGTTCTTATTCACTTGGGCAGAGCACTGAACGACTCATTAGGCTACAAAAACCTGATTCTATGGAACGTTGTGGCAGATATAATATTCTTGTCTTGCGGAATGTTTATAATTAAAATGCTCCAAATCAAAATTTTGCATATTTGCGGTACTTTTGCCCTTGGAATAGCTTCCTTGATGAAAGAGCAAACAGATACCACCTACCTGATCAAGATTCTGAGTGCATGGTTTTATATTGTAGTGATTGTGATATACAGCTACAAAGTGGAGAGAGATGGTCAGCTGCGATCCTTCGGAATTGAATCAGAAATCAAGCGAATCGCGGATTGTGGTCCTCATGGAGCAGTAATAATCAACTCTTCGAAAAAAATTGTTTATTCAAATTGCAAAATCGAAAAAATTCTAACTAACGCTGCTGAGAAGACAGGTACCAGCACACGGATGAGCAATGACCGCTTGTATGAAGTCCTGACTTCAAAATTTCAGGACTTGGAGCTGTTGCCGCATAGAAGCTGCGTTGAAGGCTCTGAAAGCCCTTTGATTGGATCCGCTAAGACAAAATTCGAAATCGGTTTTGAAAAACCCACGCTAAATGATGTGATTTCGAGCCTCATAGCGCAAGAGAAGACAGCAAGAAGAACCAACGCAGCAGACGCGCAAAAGACCTATCTAGTTTATCGAGCTCCTTTGAATGGCAGGCATTATGAACTCCATATCACCTATACCGCGAAAAAATATATTGGTTCATTATTATTACTGATTGTGGACACGACGGTAAACCAAGAAAACAGCGATCTGAAACTCCGAAATAGAAACTATCATCTCGCCACTGCGTATATAGTCCACGAGCTGAGGACCCCTTTGAGCAGCAGTTTAGTGATGCTTAATAATATCACAGAGTATCCGACCCTTCCGTTGGAAATCTCCGAAAAATTGGTGATACCAGCTATCAGTTCCTTGAAAATCCTCATGAGCTTGATTAATGATATTCTGGACTTCTCGCAGCTCACGGAAAATAAACTCAACTTGGTTTTCCAACCTACGTCGATCAGTGGTGTGATTCACGACACTCTGAGGGTGATTCGGGTGCTTGCAAATCTTAAAAACATTAAGATTTACGAGAATATTTCATGGTTGCCAGGCTCGTTTAGTACTGACAGTAATCGACTACAGCAAGTGCTCATGAATCTCCTCAGCAATGCTATAAAGTTCACTGAGGCAGGAGGCTCGGTGACGATTTCAGCGACTGTTATTCAGAAGGTACCTTGTCTAATTGAAATCTCTGTTGAGGACACAGGTATTGGTATCAGTGAAGAAGATCAAAAGAAATTATTTCATGATTACACTAGAATCGACCTCGGAAACAAAGCGCATCTGAACGCTTCAGGCTGCGGGCTTGGCCTGAATTTTTCGAATAAAATCGCCATGGCACTTGCGCGTGGAAGCGAAGATCATATGAAAGTTCGTTCAGTTCGGGGACAAGGGTCAGTATTTAGTTTCCGCATATTAGATAAACCATCGGCAGAAGTCAATGAGAAGCAGCTGGATTTGATAGGTAATAGCAAAGCGCAAGAGACGCTTAATAATATCGATTATAACGACGATTTCGATGAGAATTCTAAGCACGGAGCTGCTTTACAGCCTGAACAAGATATCAGTATTAAGCAAGGGCTGGTCAACATGAGTTACTTAGCTGGTAGCAAAGTTTCGAGCAATTTGAAAGTTTTTCATCAAGACCAAGACATGGATCATATTAATATCGACTTTTCTGAGCGAGAAACCAATTTCAAAAGCGACCGCATAGAAATCAAATTGAGTTTAGATCCAAAGGCAGTCAGCGAACCTATCGGCGTGCTTAAGAACAAACAAATCCAGGCCATTCAAAAGAGTCAGAGAATGCTACGGAAAAGTCATTCCGAAGAGTTGGGCCTGTTGGATCAGCCAGAATCACAGAATATTTCAGCAGCGAGTCCTTTGCATGGTGGCGGTGGTGAACCCAGTGTTTTGGTAGTAGATGACGACCCAGTGTGCTTGTATGCGATGGAGATTTGCATTAACTCAATTGGAATAAAGGCCCATTATGCTCACAGTGGAGAAGAAGCGTATAAGTTTATCGAAAAGAGAATCGAGCAGGGTGATCCTGAAGATGCAGCGTACAAGCTCGTGCTGATGGATAGGAATATGCGACCGATGGATGGACTTGAAACAACGAGAAGGATAAGACAGTTGTTGTCAAAGAGGCCTGATTTAAACGATTATATGGTGATTATAGGAACTACCGCTCTGAGTACTGACTCTGGGCGTCGGGAGATGATTAATGCAGGTATGAATGATGTGGTACAAAAGCCGATCGAAAAGGAGACTCTTAATAGATTATTTTTTAGGTTTAAAATTTTCAGATAAGGAGCAGTACTCCTTTTTCTGGGAATCTGTTTCGAATTTTTTTGGGAATAACTTAGAAATGGGATTCTTTCTTAAATTACATGAGTATGTAGTAATATTCCTTGATAAATGAGTATATTGGCTGTTGCTGTTATATATCCAAAGGAAATTGTTTCATATCAGAACAATTATGATTTTTATTCTAATGTATACTCTCTCATAACCTTATTCAATAAGATAAAGTTTTTATTAAATGATCAGAAAATCTTAGAGCTTCGCTTCACATTTCTGAGTCGGTTTCTCCTGAGGAGCTTGGCTGTAGTTGATTTGACAAAATATAGTTATTCCAAAAGATTCAATTATTATTGCTTGTATTATTAATCTCAATTCTAAAAACCATCACACAAAAAAAGAAAAACAAAAAACATTTCGGTTATTCACCATTACATACTCACATGAATTTCAAATAATGCCTTTAGTAAACGAAAAGATAAATAGTTATGCCAAATTAATATCTTCTGAAGCTGCTTGATAACAGTATTTTTGTCATATCAAGTAATGCGGACTCTTTTGCGAATTGCAGTAGGTCGTCATTAATTGATAATTGTTAGTCTCGTACACTTACTATTCCCTGATAAATGCGTTTATTTCACTTTTAATCGTGTTCTTGGGATGAAAGCTTGACGAGTAGAGAAGTATCTGTACTGCGGTTCTTGCTTCTGCTGACTCAAATTAGCAGACTCTCTCGACCGTACATCACCCCTTGTTCCAGGTCTCTCTGCATAAAACGTCTCCATAAAAGACAGTTGATTCTTATGATGTTTCTGCGCATCAAGCCAATCTTTAATCCAGGTATCAGAGTATCCATTATACGAATGGATATGCATCGAGCAAAGCGCCTCCTCATCTACGGTAGACACTTTCTTTTTAGGGCTATTACTATAACTGGAATAAGTTGGTACCGCCGCTTCTGTCTTCAATGATTTGGCAAAATAATACCGCATTTTGGTTGGAGGCAAATCTAATTCTTTCTTGATATACTCAATCTTTAGTAGGTCAGCCTCTGGTTCTTGTGTAAATTGCTGTGTTCTGAGCTGCTGAGGGCCTGGACTCCAAATTCTCTCGACTTTTTTTCTGATTCTTAACAAGGAATCTTTCTCTTTCTCAGCCTCACTCGTGTGTATGTGCTTCCCAACTTGATCCACATCTAATTTTGGTATTTTGTCTCTGCTATTTACCGTTAGCGTGGCTCCCATTGAGTTTATTGGCAATTTTTGATCGATCACCAGCGACCCTTTGGGCGTTGAAATCGAATTCCTCTTCTGCCCGGCTGATTGAGGATATTTCGGGTCAGTTTTTTTGGGAGCCGGCAGTCGTGGGATTATTCCATGGTCTTTTAGTTCATTTTGATGGATATCTAAAGAATAGCTCAATACTTTGGGCGTTCTTGCCTGGGAATGCTCAGTCACGTATTTTCGCTGAGGCTTCATGCGATAACTCTCCTTTGTTGGCGACATTTGGGTCTCGACTTTCTGCTGAGCATCTCTTTTTGAATGACTGAGTTCGTCTTCATCTTCCAAGACGAATGGTCCATCAATAGCATATAGTGAATTATCTCTCTCCCCGGGTAAAAACTTAGGTTGAGTTGTTGAAATAGTCCCAGTTTTGTTTGAGCGAGTACCCAAGACATCATCCATGGTTGTGTGCTGTGAGAAGGAGGACTTTATCTGCTCAAACTGCTTGGAGCCAAACTTTTTTCGGGTTGGAGGAGTTACAAATTGGAAATCTGATTCTAGCCTCATACTGGAGTTGGTTGAAGAAGCGAAGCCAGTGCCATTAAAATTGAATGTACTGACTTGTAATTGTGTTCTGTCATGAAACGCTGCTTCTTTAGCAGTGTATTTTCGTGGTTTTGGTGCCATCATCTGAAGGGATTCTTTAAGCTGCGCTAGTTTCGGTCGGAATTTCTGGGCTTGGCTAATATCGGTGGAAGAGTCTCCCCTGCTATCAGGCCTGGTGTCGGTTCTGTTCACGCTCATGCTTGTATTTACTTTTATGGGAGAGTGATTAGTACGCACTTTCACTTTAGGGGTAGCAGATCCGACCAGCATTGTTTTGAGTCCGCTGACACCGAGAGGACTTGCGTGTAAAGCTTTTCGATCTGGACTGCCTTGGACAACAGTTCCTGTGTGATGTTTTTCTGACATTTTCTTGACTCCACACTATGTGCTTATTATCCTGCGCTTTATAAGTTTATTAATCTCGGAATAAAACCTTGCAACTCAAGAATTTAGCCATTTAACATTGGTAAATTAAAGTATTTATTTAAGTGCTAGTAATAATACTAAAATATACTTTGAGCTTGCTTTTATCTTGCTAAGGTAGAGCTGTTTTGTTGAGCATTACATTCCTTAGAATGCATAGTGTTTGTATCATATAGATATATAATACATATGACTCGTCCTTAGTATATGAAATGTGAATTATTTTGAATTAAGTTTCCTGTTGTATATTAATTGTATGTATTAAAGGCTTTAAAATTCTTGTATAATAATAAACAACTAAAAAATAATTACGAAAAATTCTTAATCCAATTTTCATTTTATCATTCTCAAGTTGAGAAAGCTCATTCATGGTTAAGGTATTTGTTGGAATGAGTTTACGTAAGGTAACATACCTCTGGCATGTGTAAATGTTTTAGGAAGAAAGAAAGAAAAAAACTCAAATGGAAGAGATTTAGATAATGGGAAATGGGTAAGAACTGCATGAATCAAAAACCACTATTGTATGAAAAAGTTAAATTCAAAACACTGATTTCGAAAATAAAAGCATCTAAGGAAATGAGTTCCCGAGACAATATATCTCAATTCAGTAGAAAATAAGGAACAATTAGACATTCACAGTCCCAAAGAAAATCATGCATAATCATCAATATCAATTTTTGCAAACCTTAACCGTAAATGCTGTGAGGTAAACTACGTATGCTAACGATTAATTATAAGCGCATTGAGAAAATGGCATCAGCTCATACAACCATGTAAAGGATGTTTCACTTTAATATAAGTTCTTTTTCTATCACAACTCACCTCTCCTATTGAGAAAGCAACAAATCAGAAACCTGTTCTCATCAATTAGAACCGCTTGAATTATTAAAGGTATCAATCCACTATTTATCAAAATATCAAAGTCTATTTTCTTTTGTGTTCGAAAATTATCCTCCAATTTCATGATGATAACGATGCTATTCCAATTATTAGGAATTATTCGGAATTATTTAAATCTCACGCGGATTTTTTAACAATAGCATTTATAGTAGCTTTTTTGGTCTAACTTTTCAAGCTGGGTAGTCTACATTTGAATGGAAGTAGAGGAAACTGCAACTTTTGACGACAAACGACTTGTTGACTTAAACAGCACTGAACTCATTAAGATCCACAGCTGTCCAGTGTGTTATGCAGTCGTCAACCCCATTAACAAAGAGAAAAAACCTTGCCAATGCAAGGAATGTCATCAAATTTACTGTTTTGACTGTTTCACCAGGATCGTAATCAGAAAAGAAAAGTGTCCTCAATGTCGCACGACTTTCAGATCTCAACCAGTAAACCGCACGGTCCTCGGCACTCTAGACACCTTCAAAATCCGATGTGTATTTTACGATAAAGGCTGTACGTTCCAGGCAACTGTCGCTAGCATTCTTTCTCATGAAAAGTTTTGCAAATTCGCGACTCCTGTTAAAAAGAAACCAATGTCACAATCAGGAGGAGAAGACAGCACTTCATTTTCGAATATCACTTCAAGTGAGTTCTCTCAAAGCTTGACTATGAATAATCCTATTGTGAATAACCTAATGTTCAACCATTTGACTCCTATCGCTGATTTACATCCAGAAATGGGCAGTAATTTCACTGTAATGGCAAAGATAAACAGTAAGAGCTTGTTAAGGAGCTTTACGAAAAACGGAAAGGAACATGCGATTTTTTCTGCGGATTTGGTTGATGAGGCTGGGAGCGAAATCCAAGCGATGTTTTTCGGAGAAACTGCAGAGACGTTTTATCCTCTATTGGAAGAAGGGAAAACGTATCGTATATACAAAGGAAATATTGGAGTGAGCAAAAGCGAATTTTCTTCGTAAATCTAAGCGTTTTAACAGACAATCTGATGGTTTACAACTGTTAGTGTGAAAAACAAGTATCAACTGCTGTTTGAGAAGTATACGAAAATACAAGAAATTGCTGGCGAGCAGGGTCTAATCGAAAGAAAGTAAGGCGTTGATATTTTCGAATGGGATCATACTGATAATGGTTATGATTGCTAGGGCCAAAATTGTCAGATTGAAAGATATTCCTTCACAACCAACAGAATCATTCGTGGATGTCTGTGGACAACTCAAGGTAATCGCAGCTAGCATTATTGAGCTAATCTAATATTTTAGAGTATTCAAGCCTTGGTGGAGGTCAAGACGAGCAACTCTGGCACTGGAGAGAAAAC
>ENA-UOUE01000457-UOUE01000457.1-compost-metagenome-genome-assembly--contig:-NODE-457-length-32581-cov-12.610817_pt1 | contig 32581 bp, 19 predicted proteins | sample MGYA00238146_ERZ747223 | MGnify/ENA primary metagenome ERZ747223 (study PRJEB28781, sample SAMN06268865) | compost metagenome | isolation source: single cell | place: USA: California, Emeryville, Joint...
ATCCAGTTTTAACAAAAAAACAGCAGAAAGGTATTTTACACAAGTTTCCAAATTCTTACAATATCCTTTGTTTTTCAACTCTCCATTGTGCAATCTAGCTCATTTTCCTGACTTTTTACCTGTCCCAAACACCTCATCAACCTTTGGAATTTCCAATTTCTTGATTTCTTCAGGATAGCTTCTACAGTTCTTATGCGCGCCTCTACAATACAACCCTTTCATGAAGTACGTAGGAAAATCGATTGCTTTCTTTTGAATTTCTTTCGCTATACTCAAATTAGATGCTTTGCCCTCCCAATTTTCGACAGCCGATGCGAATTGTTTGTATTCTTCTATACTCACATCTTCAAACATCTCAGTCTCTTTCAGACATTCTCGATTACCTTCGAGGTTATAGCAAGGCTGTGTATAAAACTCCAAATCACACCTCTTCTTAGACGTTTTCCCTGAATTTGTTTTCTGTTTTTCACATGCCGTGCTTTGCAGGAAATTCCTCACTTTGTAAAAATTCGATTGATGGTCTATTAAATGCACTTTATTTGCGATTGCTTCGCATGTTATTAAGTTCGCTGTCTCTGGACGCATGAATACCTTCAGGTGAAGCTGCTCAGTCGAATCAAATCCGCCTTCGATGAGAAATCCTTCATCACTGGCAAATTCCCAATAATTCTCACTTGCTGAAGGAAATTCGCAAAAAGCTTCAATATATTTAATTCGACTGCCGAAATTCTCAGATCCCAGTAGAGTTTTTAATTCCTCTTCCAAACTGCTCTGGGTTTTCTTTCCTTTCGAGATTTCTTTGTCGATATCATAGCCGTTCTTCACTGATTGAATCGGATTTTTGGGAATAACTTCGGTTAGAGCGGTTGCTGTGTCAAGTATTTTTTGAAATTGATCCTTGCTTTGGAATTTTCTTCCTTTGTAGATGAAGAAAAACATTGCTTTTATTTTTGATTTTAAGGTTATTGAATAGTTAAAGAAGAGGATCCCGGCGCCCTGTTCGGATAATTGAAGTTTTCCTAGCATTATTTGAGCCCATTTCGCAGGTAAGAAGAAGAATGATTCGAAATAGTCTCCTTCGGATTGTACTTGCTGCTTTTTTTGAGTCTCAGGAACACCTTCTAAGTAGCTCCCGGCGTAAAACGGCGTGATGCCCTGATCACAGAAATATTTCACGGCATTCTTCCTGATTTCTTCGACATCGTCGTATCCTCTGCCTCCAATTGTGACTTTTGCTGCTTCACTGTTGACGATCCAGAGAAGCTTTGAGAAAGGCTGAGTTTCGGGGTCTGATTTTAGAAGGTTTTCTTCAGCGATGATTTTTCTTTCGTTTGTGCTAGCTTCGACCATGCGATGATAAAAATTATTTTGGATTCGGATTATAAGAAGGATCTGGATTGTTGCTATTCAGTTCTAGAAACTGGATTTTTTGCTCGATTTTGGATAAACTAAGAGCTTTATAAGCGATAATTGTTTGCAACTGTTGATGGCTGCCATTATAATGGAGTGGTTAAATGAGGATTAGATGGTTTATATTTGTTTATGAACTTTTGTCAGTAGCAGAAGCACGACTTGGTCGTCTCATCTGAGTTAAGATCATAAAACTACTTCCTTAAGCACTCATGAATGTCAAATATCATTTTCAGTTAGCGATAGAAGGAGTACATTAATATTAACTCAAATTTTGAAGGTAGGTTCAATACAGCATACAATACGCTACCTCTAAAAATCATTTAGATCTTCAAGCGTATCCTGGCTTTTCTCAAGTTCAGAGATTTTTGGATCGCTTCTCTCAAGGGGTTTAACAAGTTTACCCTTTATTGTTTCAGGCCCACAATGCTTTCTCCATCTACACCAGCCAGTCTTGCATTTCACGCATTTGACAGTGAACCAATGTTTTTCCCACTTTCCAAGAATCCCACTATCAATAATCTCTTTCTCTACTTTCAATTCCAATCGCTCTCCACATGGCTTGTGACTAAAGTACAAATGGTCGGTTGAATCCATCATCACCTTGACTCCACCAAAGGCTCCGCCAGCGTATTTGCATTCATCGGTAATTACTTGCATCTGAGAATTTATTTCCTTTTTTGAAGTTTTTTGGAGACCTTTGAGCTGTATTTAAATAAAAGCATTGTTATAATAGAATATCCAATAACGACATCAACTTCTCGTCGTTAGATAGTTTTTTGTTTTCAAAGGTTCACAGTTCAACAAACTGTTCGATCCTCACCTTGGTATTAAAGGTTGATATTACAACACTCAAAGAATGAATTAGCGTAAACCAGACTAGAAAATTGCAAACTCAAGGCACGAATGTTTTCATAATCTGTTTTGTGACGTTTCTACAAGATCTATTCTCCAGTCTGAGGACAAGCTCTATTGAAAACAATATTTGTGCCTAAAGTGACTAATGAGAAGCATCAGCAAACTACTTAGGCACTTAAATCAGTTAATTCATTTATTTTTCATTTTCGCTGGATTGTTTCTTCTACTGAATAGTTCTAATGAGAAATCGTGATTTCCTTTCTCGTAAATGAACAATACTTCTTCCTCAAAACAGAATAAGAATAATTTCTCTCACCAAGATGACCTCAGGATCATCTCGGCAACAATGAAGCACGAAGAACATCATAACGAAACTGTTGCATGAGACGAGGAGTTTGCCAAAACAACAAAGGAGATTTGAACACCCACCAAGGCATGAAATAATAACATCGAAACAAAATCTTTCCTTATACTGTTACTCAATTTTCGGAGGTTATCAATTGAGTCTTCAACAGCAGGTATATGCTTAAATTTCTCTTCATATAGTTCGAAATCAAAATTTCTGTCAACTATCTGCTGTTGAAACCAAAAAACCTTACAAGCACTATGAACGTTAACGAACAAACAACTTTACGAGGAGCTAACCCCACCTAATCCAGCAACTGCTACCTCTCTCTACATTCTCAAACTACTTCAACATAATTTTCACTAAGGTGGATCTCTGTTTGAAGTTTCTTCACTTTGTATAGAAGTGTTTGAACATAAAAAATTTTAGGAAAGGCAGCGGCTCAAGCATACATGAATCGATTTTAAGTGTAGTTTAAACTTAGATGTTTCCAAATTTTAAGTAAGATCCAAATTTCAATTAATAATTCTTTTTGAGAATGATAAAATCTCAGATCGCTGCTATCTTCCTGGCATTCACCGCCATTTTCTCCACCGTCTCAGCCCTTGACAACGGCTTGGGTCTGACACCACAAATGGGCTGGAACTCCTGGAACAAATTCGCTTGTGATGTCAATGAAGACGTCATTAAGCAGACTGCCGACGCAATTATCAGCCTCGGACTCGACAAACTTGGCTATGTCTACGTTAACATTGACGACTGCTGGTCTTCTGGAAGAGACGCTAACAACACGCTCATCCCTGACCCAAAGACCTTCCCTAATGGTATTAAAGCCCTCGCAGACTACGTTCACAGTCTTGGCTTGAAACTCGGTATTTACAGCGACGCTGGAACAAACACTTGTGCTGGACGACCTGGCTCCCTCAACTATGAAGAAATCGACGCTCAGACCTGGGCTGATTGGGGCGTCGACTACCTTAAATATGATAATTGCAACAACCAAGGTATCTCACCAAAGCAAAGATATCCAACAATGAGAGACGCTCTTAACAAGACTGGCAGACCAATTTTCTACTCTCTCTGTGAATGGGGACAAGAGGATCCTTCCAGCTGGGCTCAAACTGTCGGTAACTCCTGGAGAACCACTGGAGACATCTCGGCTAACTGGGGTAGTGTCAAAGAAATCTATGAAGCACAAGTAAATCTTTCATTTAATAATCTTTTGTGTGCTCAAATATCTCAATTAACTAGATCCCAATTGTCAATCGCCAAGGACCTGGTGGCTGGAATGACCCTGACATGCTTGAAGTAGGCAACGGAAACCTCACCATTGACGAAGCTATGAGTCATTTCGCTCTTTGGGCAGTCTTGAAGGCTCCTTTGATCCTCGGAAACGACCTTAGAAACATCGATAACACTACTCTGTCCATCATTTCAAACCCTGAACTCATTTCCATCAATCAAGACAAGCTTGGTGTCCCACCAACATTGACTCTTCAACAAAATGGCCTCGACATCTGGGTTGGACCTTTGAGCGATGGTTATGTTTTCGCCATTTTGAACAAGAACGACGCTGTTGCCGGCTACTACCTTGATTTCACCAAATTCAACATCTTCCCAAGAGTCCACAACATTCGTGACGTTACTGCGCGCAAAGATCTTAAAGGTTTCTTGAAAGGAACGATTTTGACTCTTCCTCCTCATGGAATTAAAGTTATTAAGGCAAGCATTGGCGCCAAAACTAAATCCGCTTAAACTGACTGAGAATGCTTTGAAATCCCTCATACCCGAAACACCAAATGCAGAAAAATTAAAAAGTATTTTACATATTGGTGGTTAACCCAATTGACTGAGAAAAGTTGATGCTATATCTAAAATATATATACGAATCAATTACGAAATTAACCCTCAGACATAATCTCAAACTAAATAGCATATATGATACAGAAAGTCTCATCTAGACAGAGAATGTGGCAAATCGCTGCCCATAGATATTGATAGAGAGAGCAGATCCTTTGATTTCGATTTAGTTCCAGACTTTGATGAAGCAACGACTGTTTTTACGTGTTTTCAGAAAAGAAAATAGGGCTTTGATGCTTACTTAGATAGTCATTTTTCTTCCCTCAATGTGTTTGATATCATTCGCATTCTTAATAGATTTGTATCTTAAGCTTTCCGCATTCAAATTTAATTTATCTTATTGCAAAAAATGGATTCGTTTTCTGAAAACACCTTTGAGCACCTGTTGCCTCCAAAACTCAAGGCATCTCACAAAGATTTCAAATTAGTCTCCGAAGCAAGCTATTTCAAAATAATCGAAGCCATATCTCTCGAAGAGGACTGCAAACACACAATCCGGCTCTTAGACACCGAATCAAAGCTTGCCAAAGAAAACTATTCAAAAGCCTCCACGCTTTTCATTCAAGAAGCTTTAAGACTTTGCCTTAGAGTCGGGAACGCCGATGCGATCTCTGTGGAAAACTTTGAAATGCACAAAAAATTGCTGGCTTTTGTAACCAAGCCTTACTACCCGCTTGAACTGAAGGAGCAAAGAGCCCCAGACACTGAAAAGCTGCTCAAGGAAGCACTGCTCGATATTTCCTATTTGAATGAGAAGCTAAAGCTTCAAGACTTAAACATCTCTTCATCGAATATCTATTGGATGGAGTATTCAAACACATTTTTTATTGGAGACTGGAGTACCGGGGTCGAGGCATCGGAGAGATATGCTAATCTACAGTCGCTGTCCAGAGAGGTCTATGCGTTGGGGATCGTTTTATTGGAGGTTTCAGGAGTGAGGCAGCAGGATTTGGAGACTCTTAAAACCATGGGAGAAGAGTCACTGTATCAATATCTGTTGAATTCGCTGGTGAAAGACATCAAGCCTAATTCAGTCAAGAAATTTTTGCAGAATTTAAGCAAAATAAATCCTTCTATTCGTATGGCAGTGGCTAACCAAAGAAACGAGGCGGAGAAGGAGGAAACAGAGGGGTCAGAGGAAGAGTCAGGAAAGGAATTGGAAGGAGAGGAAGAAACAAAAGGAACTGTAGAGGAGGAAAGGAAAGCTGTTCGACCAGAAAAAGATTTTATTGAACATGCAGAAGATTTTGAGGATGAAGAGGAAGAGAAAGAGGAAGGTGGACAGAAAGAGCAGCAGGCTATGAGTGCGGGAGAGAAGAAAACAAAGAAAAAGAAGAAACCTAAGAAGAAAAAAGAGAAGAAAGCACAAGAAACCACTCAAGGACAAAAAGCAGAAAATGCACCCGTCTTAAGTAAATCTTATTATTAATAAGATATCTGATTCGCGTTAAACCAGATGATGATGAAGTACATTCAAAACTGGCGTTTTGCACAGCGTTTTCAAATACAATTAGCGTTTCTGACTTGATTACAAAGAAGCAAGTGGACGTTTTCAAAGGAGCTCAAATAAAGAACGGATGTAAGAGATTCCTTGGGGTTTTTTTTAATGGTGATTAGGGGAGCGAACCTATGTGGATCAAATTCCAAACTCTAACTATCTCGTTTCATTGCATCACGATCCGAATAATACAGGCAATTTTGAAGTTTTCCATTTCGCTAAGAGCCCTCAGAAAGTATTTTCTCTCGGAGCTGTACAAGGAGGTATCGTTTCATCTGAATGCCATTGGTTTCATCGTGGGTAGTTGTCGGAGTTGGTGACATCGCATGTAGCAAAAAACGGCAAATATCGGCGCTTCTGCCGATTCAAAATTCGGTGTTGTATCATCTATACGACGCAGCATCACGTAAAGTTTCGAAAAAAGCCAAATGGCAGTCTGTGCATCAAAGTAAATTGAACCCATCACAATTAAAAATTGTAACTCTGTAGAAGCAATCTCGAGTATGGATTTTGACCCTGAGGGCACGAAAATTATAACGGTTGATGACAATGGTACATGCTTAATTTCAGAGGTTGATACTGAAAATGCCCTCTTTTCACTCAAACTACCGCAAGGCGGAAAAGGTAATTTTGAAATGAAAAAAGTTCAGAGATATATTCCATAATAATCTCAGATTGGCTGCTGAGAGCAAGGTGGAATCCGATCGTAGAGACGCCGCTGATCGCTGCGAAATTTGGATCAAATAAACTGAATTTCATTGATTTGGAAAAACAAGACTTGTTAGCCAAAGAGCCTTTCAAGCTAGATCAGTTCGGTATGAGAAAAAAAAAAAAGCGTGTTGGGCAGTTACTAAATCTTTTCTGACTAGATACCGCTTGGATCGATTGGAATCAAGAGGGAAATCTTATAGCGACCTGCGGAACGGATAAAGGGGTGAAAATATTTGACCGAAGAGACAATAAAATTGTGAAAAAGTTTGAGAATTTGCATAAAGGTAAAGTCGTTATTTTGTATATGTTTGTTTATAAACTGAAAATTGTCATTAGAATGGATCAATTCAGTGCGTTGGAATGTTCAAGGAAATTTGCTCGCGACCGCTTCTGATGATAAGAGCGTGAAAGTTTTTGAGATGACGTCTGGAAATATAATCTATACAGAAGGTGCAGGAGGTAAACAATCCACTTCTGGGAAGATTACTAATCCATTGAACAACAATAGATCCAGCAATGTGTGTATGTTTCTTCGAGAAAAATTGAGGGTGAAGATTGCAGGAGGGAGAGTTTTCGTGTTCAATAACAAAATTTGCATTGCTTATAGACGTACATTTTGCGAGCTGAGACATGGTGATGTAGGGTTAGAAGTTAAAATCTGAATCCGATCAAACAGAAATTGTTATTTCTTGAAAATGCAAATTAAAGCTCTAAGTGATAAGCGAGAAACTCGGAGGAAAGCTCCAAACTAAAATATTCAGTCTGTGTACGAGATTCTACAATTTTTGAGTTCATCAGTAAAGTTACCTCTGAAGAATTAAGAAAATGATATGCTACGATGCTCATACGAAGAAAATTTTTTTTCCCGTTCAATGCAATGAATCGTCATGGCTTTCTGAGAAGGTAATTGATGAAAATTACGAAATAGGCTACCATTCTGTGAATTGAACCACAGATAGTTATTTTCTTGAGGACACATGCCTTTCACGTTCCCAATGGTGATAATCTAATTAAACTAAAATATCGATATACAAAAGCCCGAGTCAAAGGTCTCGATATATTCGATTAATTCAAAATCTGTTCTGCGCGTTAAAATTAGCTCATTTATTAAATCCAACAATCCTGAGCGATACGTTCCAAAATTTATTTCTGTCAGTAAGTACCCTTGATGACTTTGCGCGTCAAAGCGACAGGAATTCAGAAATATTTTCCCTGACTATACTTCCTTGACAATCAAAATCCGCTTGCGAAGCTCTTTACTTCATTTGAATCCCTTTAGTTGATATTTTCGGGCTTCTATTTCTGCTTCCGACAAATTTGAATTGCTCTAAATTGAATCCGATTTTCTGCTTTTAATAATTTGAGATAAATTTGCAACTTGCTCACACCGCACCGAAACTTCCAATACATAGCCTCAATGAGCCAAAAGCGATTCGAAGCTCATCTCATGCTCGACAAAACTTCGAATACCACTTCAACCCAAAGAATCACGAAACTTCCAAGCTTAAATTTAAGCGAAAGACGCTCTTCAAATCCTAACATCTGTTCCACCACCACCTCAAATTTCTATACGCCTAAGAAAACGCTCAATGCTTCTCATTCTTCATTGAACCTTGCAAAACACGACTTGCTAACTCTTCAGAACAGCATCACTCATCGAACCAGGCCAACAGTCACTGTCATCGCCTCGCCGATCTGGCGAAAGTCGTCTCTTCCTCACTGTCTAGGGTTTTCTGACTCTCGAGGGTTCGAATCATTCGACCACAGCCCTATCTCAATAAAGTTGAGTGATGAGCAGCAGAATGAAGTTGAAAGTCTGATTAACCGCGTGAAGCTGAGGCTTAAACAGAAGGATGAGATGAAAAAGAAGCTTATGAACACGCCGCGGAGGCCAGATACGCAATCTCCAACAATGAGAAGGAACGCGTTCGCAGTAAAAGCGAATTCTCCAAACTCATGCCCATCAAAGGTGATTTTCCCTTCTACATTCTCTGAAATGGTGGGTCCTTTGAGACCGTCTTCCTTTCAAACTCACCGCAAAAGCCATACGGAAATCTTTCATAATACCAGCTCGCTTAAGGCTCCAGTTACTAACGCAACCCCTCATTGTTCTATTCTTAAGAAATCTTCATATATAAATGGCGTCGTTCCCTGTGAAGAAGATGCTAAGAAAGAAGTCCGGGCTCGTCCAAAATCAGTGAAATTTGGGAACGAAGCTACGTATTTGTGATATTTCTTTCTTCTTTTTTCTACTAGAATTAAACGCAAGAAAATTTGTTCTTGCTTTAAAATATTGCCTTAATAATGTAAGATACGTAACATCTGCGACGTATGAAACTTCATATTTCAAATTACATGTGAATACGGGTTGGTAAATATCAAAAAAAGTCGATGTGTCTTAAGAATAAAGCATCTAAGTGCTAAAAGTAATAGAGACATAATTTCAATGAAGTAGCGTATATTTTCATAACATGGGACCATTATTCGTCTTCTTTTATAGCTAGCTGTCTATGGGAATGTGTTATTGGAAAGCTCTCATTCGACTATCTCATACATTAATCAAGGGGGTTATAACGACTGAGTAGAATTCTCTTTAATGATTTGTTTATGCAGCAGGTTGTTGGTTTATTTTTACAGGTTTTTGTAGTCTTTTTGAAGAGAGAGTATCTCGAATTAGATTAAGGTGCTAAATTCCCTGCTTACATAGTAAGGCACAATATATAATAACTCTTTAAAATCAACCGTCATCTTTAAAATTGAAATTCCCTTTAGAATCATACATCTGAAGAGGTATGCATAGGCAATAATTAGCAAAATAAATTAAACTATTATTAATCATTCAATCCCATTTGAGCCGGCATACCAAAACTATCTCAGAACAAGTTTTTGATTTTTTCATTGAAAGAGGGCCTCTTCTTCCTCTCCGTCAGCATACTGCTCATGTGAGTCGCAGCTTAGTTCCGGAGACCCCAATAAGTAAGTTTTGAAGTCAATCGATTCGCTGTTGGCGTTCTCAGATAAAGAGTGAATCGTGTTTCCTCTCGAGTCAGTAGAATCGAAACTCTCAAGATAGGGAATTTGGCTCATTGGCAATGGCCGCGAGAGACCACCTTCCCCAAAATGCTTTTTTGGGCGTTCATATCCTCTATAATCGAAGCCAATTGGGTCAAAATACCTAGTGATAAAGTAACTCTTAGTTGATGGGCTGAAATATCGAAAGTTACTCAATTCTCTTCAATTCTCTTCTTAGATATAGATTCTCTTCAGTGAGCCGCTCAAGATATTTGTTTGCAAATTCCAGCTCCTGCAAGAGATCATCGATTTCATATTTCTTTCATAGGAAGATAAGAATGAGAAAAAAAAAAATATTACCAGTTTGCAAGGCTTTTCAACCGGCAAATCCAATGATTTTTCAGTTTTCACTCTCGAACCCACCACAGGCTTGTTTCTAACCATTTTTTTCAATGCATCCCTAACCAATGAGTAAATGAAATTCCATGTTGATGAGTACTTGTTCCCTTTCTGAAAGAAAGGGTGATAATATAGGCGAGGACCGGTAGGTTCTTTGCAGCATTTAAAACCGTAGTAATTCAGCTAGATATAGGATAGGATATTCATTAGATGTTATGGTTTGAAAAATTGGGTACTTGTCGAAAGAAAGAGGGTAATTTGCTATGGCAGAAAAATAACGGAAGCAACTTCTCGGCTAACTTTTCGCGACTCTTGATATCGATTCTCAGACCTTCAGAATCCCAGGTTATGATGTCATTGTATTCTGCATTCTATATAGAAGAAGATGATAGGATTAAAAAGGCCCTCCAAAATACCTCGAGTATCGAGAAAAGTTTGTAATGGAATGAGCTTTCAGTCGGCTCTGGAGGTCTTCTCGATTTCTCAGAAGAATTCTTAAGCGGTGTTTGTTTCATGGGATTTGGCTAATTATTTTGAAGATTATAACTCTTAATTATATACTACTCGATCGCTTCTTTTAAGAGCTTCTATTCTACGATTCCGAGAGAATTGATCCTATGATTCGTATCCAATAATTTTAATTCTGGGCTTTCTACGCCCAAATGTACTTGAAATAATTACTGGCGATGAGAGTCGAGTAAAACGAAGCAAGCCCAATTCTCTGCAATGTTTCAGGAGCTAAATCATACAGTCGAAGAAAGCAGCAAACCAAAATTTTTCATATATCACAATCCAAGGTTTACTAATATTATTTTCTTTTTTTTGTTTTTTCTCCTCCTCATAACTCGACTCTCTTTCCCGATGCCTCAAAGCTCAATCTCTGGAAAGATGCCGGCAGAGTCGTCTTGCTTTCAAAGTATTGCCAATTTCTTTAACTCTCTATGACTATATGTTGTTAGTTTTTACGCTATATGTTTACTCTCTGATGAAAGCAAGTTGAGGAATTACATTAAAATACAGCTAATGGTGACCCATAAATTGATTTCAGAGAACAACAGCTTATGCTCTAGCCATTAGAAGAGGAGAGACTGCCAAGAAGGAGCTCTACTCAAAGAAAAGAATAGAATTATTGCACTCCACGATTTAATTAATAAATTAACTTATTCCAACGGGTGATTTGCACGAATGCACGAGAGCAGTTCTTTGGAACAGTTCTATTAAATCAATTAAAATTGTTGCCTTAACCTGCTAAAATCGTGTTGTGTCCTGCTAAGAAAACCTCGCGCTATTAAGATGACTGATGGAGTCTATCTATCCATTAATACCGAACAAGAAATCAAAGTCCATTAATCACATTGCTGAATTTATTCATCCTTTACAGCTTTTAGAACAAAAAGAAGCTAAGAACTCTTCTTCAGCGCCCGATTATTTTGGATCACATGACGTAATGAATTTTGGTGTTTGAGGAGTTTTAAGAGGGTGATATATAGCCAAGGAAATTTTTAGAGAAACAGAGCAGATGCCAAATCTAATAACTCAACAATGAATTGTTTTCAAAAAGAAATCCTTAAATTACTGCCTTGCATTTGCGATCTAGGGATTATTACTTTAGGGGGAGATGATATATTGATATTTTGAATCTTGGCCTTGGGAAAAAGCACAAACATTATCAGGGAAGCACGTTTCAATGGTACTGAGAGACAGAAAGCGCAATTTTGTACATTGCGTATAGAGATTAGTTAAGAATCTCAAGAAAACTGTCGGAATGTATTTGTTAAGAATGATGAAGAGAAAACTGAGCTGATAACCATCACTCACAGAATTAAACACACAGTAAAAAGCTCTAATTCGAGCCAAAAGAAAATAATAATCTTGAAAAAAGAAGCTAACTTAGAGCGTTCAAGCTAATGGCCTCTAGAGAGACTTAGGTCTCATTTAATACTAAAACGTTCATGTTATAAAGCAACCAACACTCACTTCAGAAAGGATTCAAAATACTTTTTGAACTTCTAGCAGCAATGTGAGCGACTCATAACTTAATGTTTCCTCATGTCAGTGTCTACCAGAAAATGGAATTGCCCTATCTTGCATGATTGCAATCTCGAATTAGAATGTCCACAAAAATTTCCCAATGTCTCCTAAATTCTTTTCTCGAAAGCACAGTTCTCAAGTGATAATTTATCTTTGTTGATTACTAAACTGTCGCTATTGAAGGAACAAAGAAAATATTAATCGATAGAATCCCGATGCCGTGTGTGATTGCTTATTTTAGAGAGAAAAATACTTGCATTAGACTGAATTAATTCATGCAATGCGACATCGACATTGAAATTCATACTCAGTTATTTTACTCAAAAATAGTGAAACTTTTCTCTTCCAAATTGAGGGAACTTAAAAATAATAGATATTCTACAATTTACTAAGAATCTTAGATTTTAGTTACGAATGGAAACGGAACAGGCGCCTCGCTTCGATCAATTTGATCAAATCCCAGCATTTTTTCAAGGATGTTTTTGAATTCGTGGAATCCGACTGGGAGCTAATTCGAAAATAAAATTAATAAGCGAATTAAGTGGGAATCGTTTTTACATGACTTCCTTTTATAGTGCCTCTCGACTTCGAAGCGATTTGGACTAACAATTGAAAGTCAGCTATAAAGCACGAGTCTTCGTTGGCTGGATGCAAATTCTTTTCAAACTTCTCTTCTCTGTTTTCCGTATTCTTAAGATCGAAATCAAACTTTTCTCTTGGAATAGAATTCCTATTAAAATTTGAATTCAAAGATCAAACAAGAGAACTACTCTGATAATTCTGAATTTTGCAGGCTTGTTTGAGTGCAGAACAAATAGCTCACCTCGTCTTGAGGGGATGATTTTTTAGCTTTCTTATTTTCCTAGTCAGGAATTCAATTTTAATTAAACTTCTCTAAAACAAGGTTCACTTTTTGAACAAACTGGTTGTCTTGATTTGTTTCTTCTATGTGTGAGTCTGTTGGGCTTTTCTTTCTTTGTTCCACCCTAAGACGATCAATTTTTGACATAAGATCGCTATTCGAAGATGAATATCGCTTGAAATGCAAAAATAGTTTACCTACGGCCCCTCTGGAAAAGTGGATGATAGAAAACCATAGCTGATTGCTGTGTAGTATATTTGTAAATACGCTCGAACTGGTACATATTAAGCTGTAGCAGCAGAGTCTATTAAAGGAGGTTCGGATAGAAAAGCTACCTGCTTGGTAAAAGACGCAAGGTTTGAGTGTTTGTACATTCTTGGGAGGGCATTCATCGCAAATTCGGTGGGTTGGAGCACCTCTATGTAAGTCCCTTCTGCGCTCCATTGGATTAAATCGGGATATTCTTGACCCTATATATAATCATGATATCAATGAGGAATTGTGATTTATATTACCTCTAGCACTCTGAAGAGGTTGATGAGGAACGTAGACCTGTATTTTTTTCGAGGTTTGGTGGTAGCGGGCTGATAGGGAGGTATCATTTTGTCAATTATTTCTTAGCCGATAATAATTTTTTTTATAAAAAGTGAGCTGTTCTACGGTGGAATGGACAGCAATATAAATTATATAATACTTAACTAGCGATTAATTCAGAGCACTGAAAGCATTTTTGCAAGTCCTCTGAGGAATAAAATGCACTTAATTGTTCTACTAACATGACAATCAGAAGAAATAAAGTTTATTTTTCAGGAGTAAGGAAAACCAAAAAGAAACCTCACTCTGCTCGTTGATGCGAGACGTTTTACCTTAACCCTAGCTCACATTTAATTGCTCTCAAGTTACAAAAAAAGGCATTGTTTTCTAGGTTTAATGGAAAAGTTTTCAATAACTGCAGGCTAACGAATGACTCTGTACTTCAGAGAGAATTTTCTCCTTCACTACATATCATCACTGTTATTGGCATCAGAGAAAGTTTACTTTCAGAATGAACGAAATTTTTTCGAAGCTTATCGAACGATTTCAAATTTGCATCCCGTGCATGAATTTAATTCTCGAATTTTTCTCTTGAGAGAAACAAAAAGTATTTCAATTGAATTACTGTTCACAGCAAAGTTGAGCTTAGGATCAACATATTTTACTCAGTTAGTACAGCAGAATTTGGGGTTTGTTAAAGGAAGGTATCGTCAGCTGAGGTGCGCATGAATTAATAACGAATTGATTTAAGATTGCTAATTTATAATATCAGTGAATTCCAGTAGTACTCAGAACGATTCTAAATTAAAATATTTTATTTGCATTTTCAATTTTATTAAAAACAACGCGCTTATCGTCCGTTTCAACATCTAGCTAAACCAGAGATTGAGCTTGATTAGTTCCTTAAAATTGGAGTTAGGCATGCATACGTAGCTGCTTTCTTCGAGTGTCCATCTTTTACGACGGAAGCATCATACATAATTCTGATTCTGACCATGCTAACCACATAAAGTGATGCTTGAAAAGGTACCAACTTCAACTTGTTAGAAGAGCAAGGTTTCATTGTTAGCGCCAGTAATTTAAAAAATTTTGTAGAGAGCCAAATGATATCAACTCTCAATCATTCTCCTCAAAGAGTAATCTCTCACGCTGACACATTAATCCGAACATATTAAATGGCGGACACCAGAAATAAGAGCCAGGTCATTCTTACTTCAATCATCATGCTAGTGATTCTTTAATGGTAGCTCATTTTGACAAACCCACTCCGAGTGAGTTGCTCTTAATCTTTCTGAAACTCATCCTTAGTAGAGTTATGTAGAGTTACATGCAAGAGAACGCAATCTTATGAATTTAAATCTGAAAGTTCAGAAAGCTGCGTGTTTATGTGTATGATAGAATGCTATGAGACCGAATCAAGTTAAATCAAAACTTTGTTTTCTCTGAAGGCAAGATATCTATTTTAATTAAAAGTGTTCAATGACCTGCGTGGACTCTTAAAAATGAATTAAGATTTTGTTGAATATTGGAAATTTGAAAGATACATATTGACAGTTTTTTGAGAAGCTCATTTGATTTCGACAAAGCTGATTGTCTTGTTGTGTTTCCACCACCATCTCTTCAAGGATTGGAATTTTCTTTAGAATCCGAGAATTCGCTTGCTTGCATACATGGAACACGACTGGAGAGAAAAAAGAGAAGTATTAATAGGCATGTTTTTATACTCAATAATCAGGATAATCTTCATAAGTGACATAATTGGTACAAAATATAGTTATTCTTGATATCACTTCCGTTTTTGTGTTAGTGGACTCATCGTCCTTCACAACCGATAGGCAAATATCCATATCCCAAGCGGTATCATTGAAATTATTTTACAAGAATTCCCTCTCCGAATTAATTATTAGTGCCAACACAACTGACAAAAAGTCTTTAACATAATATGAAATTAAGCAATCATTTTTCCAAGGAACCATTTGGATGTTGTCACCAGTACATCAACGGGACTTCAAACTTTCTTTGGAAATTGGTTTTAGAGAACAACGCAAAAATGACTTTGGAAGGGAAAATTTCAATATATGGACCAGCAGTTTCTAAGTCATCGGAAAAAGAGACCTGATGAGGCGTAAACATTACAATAAAATAGAATGCTCAAGCGAATGAAAGATTCTTCAGGTGAAGTTTGAGTCTTCCATTTCTTATTCGAAATATCTCATTTCATTTTCATTAAGAAAAAATTGCAATAATGATTAATATAATTCAAGAATTCTTTGGTAGTCCTAGACCGATGGCTTGATTCAGCAGGATTTCTATTAAATCTAGCCATTTGCATATTTTCGTTTTGTATTCTAAGAATTATTCATTCTTTCCACAGAAACTAACTTACTGATCCGATTCATCGGGAATTTTTGGCTCGCTAACTGGAGCTGTGTAGGAGATAGTGATCTCATCACTGACTCAAGCTGATCAAAGCTGAACCAGAATTCGATTGCTGACGAATAAAAGGTTCGTAATCACAACGCCTCTCGAATTCTAATTTTATTGACTCATATCCCAGAACATCAATAACAAAAACCCGCATAAACCTATGTATGGTATGAAGCGTTTGACATATCTTGCAGTCTTCGTTGTTCTAGCTTGGTGCCAAAATCACTCCTTCGACAGCGCTGATTATTTCGAGATTAATAAGTATCTCGGGCATTGGTATGAAATAGCACGTATCCCGCAATTGCATGAGCCAGCATGTATGTGTTCTCAAACAAATTACTCTCTCAACGCCAATGGATCAGTGCGAATCTTAGATGCTTGCAAACTCCGGCCGACTGACACTGATATGGACATTGTTGAGGGCATCTTCACTATGAAAAGCGAAAAACCCTCCAAATTCCTTGTATCATTTCCATCTCATAATTATACTGGTGAGTATTGGGTGCTGAAAACGGACTACAAGGTTTATTCAGTAGTTGCTGACCCAAACCGCACCTCACTTTGGTTCTTATCAAGGACACCAGATCTCGCTGATAGGGTGTATAATGACCTCTATGATTTCGCCAAAGCAAGAAATTTTGCGGTGGAGAAACTACTCAATGCGACACAAAATTGTGGATCGTTTGTATAGAAGAAATACTTGGAGAATAGGTGTTCATTTTCCTGAAGTTAAATAATAGCCATTTAGAAGTATATAGACAAGATTCATCTCTACATGTGTCCGATTAGACTTATTCTGGATAAATAAATCAATGACTTACCATCTGAGTATTTATGTGAAATCTCTGCAATGCATTAAGTCATAAAAAAATGAATGAATTATCTAAATGCATTGAAAATGAGGTTACTATTGATTACGAGGGATAATCTTCACACTATAGGGGTCGCATCAGTGATTGACCACTGAATTTGATATTGGAAATCATCCAGAAATTTTGATGAGAAACAGATGCCTCTAAAAAGTGTCGAACCTGCAGTCGGTATCAAAGAAAAGTTAGATCACTTCTCAGCGAACAACTCACAGAACCACTTGGAATTTTGAGAAATTCTCAAGATAGATCTTACCAAAGGAAATTTACATCAATCTTTCACTATCTCAGGCTCATTAGATTGAACTAAACCATCTTCAGAGGAACTATCATCCTGAGATGCTCGAAAATGACCATTCGGGAAAAATTCAACTTTGACATTTTCAATATTCATAAGAAAGAAAGAGTCCAATGATTTTCAGATATAAGGGATAAGTAGAACGAGCTACCAAATAATTCAGGAGCATTTACGTTGAAAATGAAATAGACATCAATCCTCAACGTTCAGTAGCAATAGAAACGTTGAGGGACACATCAATTCGAAAAAAACGAGGTTGTTCGCGAGAAAATCATTAAAGTGCAGAACAGAAACTAAGGTCGCGTTTTCTGATGTCAAAAATGCAAGAAAAGACATAATAACACGAAGCCCAAAGATAATTAATTAGCAACTGCAAACTGAAGAAATATTTTCGACAGATCGGGGTCATGCAATATCCTTGTTTGTTGATAGGAGCCAAACGAGTAATTTTGAACCAAAATCTCTGAGCAACAAGACAGGACATAATTTTACCGAAGCTTGCTGTGATGAGGTTATGGCTGCTTCCTCTCCAACATACAAACAATCCGACCTGTTTTAAATCACAAACTCTTCTGACGACCAAAGACGAATCTATCAAGGCAATTTTTGGAAATTCTTCTTTACAATATAAAGACAATAGCACAGCACAGCAGTCATTATCCTGAATTATTTTGTTTCAATATATCAAAAAAAAGAATCAAACGGTCAAAATATATATATGATGATCTAAAAATTTTCTCTCGTCTGCAATACTAGAACCTTAAGAAGACACATTCAAGCAATATTCAATAATCTCTCGGCTTGTAAAGTCTGAATGACCTTTTTTACTTGGCTTTTAGAGAAAAATCAGTACGAATCATTAAGAAAGCATTTACCTTGACAACCGGAGGTCTGAATCAATCTCAGCGATTTTATTCTTTAGAATCAACATTCTATGCTCTATTTGTTGCTGTAACAACTGCTCGAAACTTATAAGTGCTTGCAGATCAGGCTGAATCTTCAGCAAGTTTAAAATAATGCATCTATCTCATCCGAGGCGAAATTACTTTATTTTCATCTGATTTATGAATTCTTTTCGAAGGGAAATGCTCTTCTTCTCCTTCTGAAAAGTTAACAATTCGTTTCTTTAATTCAGTATCAAAGCTCGGCCTATTGTCTCTTGTGAAAAATAAATGCTCAAAAACGTAGCTCGCTTCGAACTCCGTCTCCAGAGTCTCAAAAAATCTGCATTCTTCCATCTATAGGAACCAATCATTAAGGGCATTGTAAATTAGCTGTGGATTTACGCGATTGAAGAAATTTAGCAGTGTGGCGCATCTTTCAAACATTGGGAAAATGTTTTTGATGAGGCTTTGGGTGTCTTTTATAAGAATCTTTTTCCCATCACTATCCCAGGTAATTATTGATTGGTATGATGGATCCTAGGCGTGCAAGAGTTAATTCAAAGAGAAAATTTAGACAGGTGTGTTACATCGAGCAGTTGGTAAAGAGTTCTCATAAAGACACGTTTTTTCTGGTTCAAAGCAAGGGAACGGCTTTTAGACACCTTCTGTTTCAAAGTTGGCGTGTCCATCAGAACTTGAATTGGCCAAATAGGTAAATTTTTATAAAATGAATCTCAGCTTCAATATTTACTTCTTTGTTGGAATCATTCTCGAGCTCCTAGGAATTACTTCCAAATTGAAAATGCCTGAATTAAATTTTAATTATCATATGAAGCGCTAAAAAAAATCAGTTTTATGGTGCGGATGCTTCTAAATTCTGCCGAGAAACATTCAAAATGCCCTCCAGCGATTCTGAAAGATTCGAATTGGCAGAAGCTCGGTTTGCTTGAAAGTCAAATTTTGCTGGCCAATTGTCATCAGAATTGGCCTTAATATCTATTCTTTGTTTCGAGTCAGGAAATTACTGTTTTAATGTTTTGTCGGGATATTCATTGCTAAATATCTATTATTAATGGCAGAAATGACTTTGATGACTATGGCTTGCTCGAAAGCAGCATATGGGAATTTTCTTTGGGCTCGAGAAGAAGGAATTGAAGTAATGTTGTATCGGAATCAAGAATGGTTTTGGAACTATTCCACCGAATCCGAATAGATGCTTCTCATGAAGATAGTAATTAAATTTCGATTCCGCAGTTTTTAGAACAGTTCAAAATTTTTATTAATATTTCCATGACCATCGATAGAGCAAAATTTGGGAATCGTCAAAGTTATCAATTATTGTTGCCGCAGCATTCGATTGCAATTCTCAAGTTTTCTGCAATAACTCTCATGACCTTCTCAATAAGAGATAAGAACAGCTGCAATCAAGTTTCTCTTAATTTATATCGGAAAATTCGTCCAGAACGCGGAATACATTAATGTGTTCACTTCTGAATTGCTCAAATCGTTCGATGGGAAGCTCTTCACTCTTTGTTGGCACTTTTGCAAAGGAGCATTTAAAGCAATTATAGACTAGACCATCATTTTTTCAATTTCATTCCTGAAACTTTGTTGATTGAGAGATAGATGCTAAGTAGTATCTTATTATGCTATGAACAGCCGATCGTGGGTTAGTATCTGACTCGTTGGCCTTATCGCTGATAGGATTTTACATTGCTATATCAAAGAGTGAGTATTTAGTTAATTTCTGGGCAATGAGGCCATATCGCAGAATAGAGCTAATCGCCATGAAGGTTAAAAAAACAAACGATATGGATCCTGGAAAATGAAGCATTAAACTGATGATTACACAATCTCTGGACTAGCCATCATCTAAAATTACTGTTCTTCATAGAGGAAAATTTCTTTAATTGCGGATTTTATTTAGCTCTCAATATACCAAGCTGAGAATTCAGGATCTCTGTAGCATTTAATTAATAAAGTCTTGAAAGTAATGACCGAAAAATTGAGGAAAAAACTCTCTTTTAATGATTCGACATATTCTGAAAACTGCAATTTGGTGTTCTTTATGATTGTCCCTAGAGTATTATCTCTTCCTATCTACTGTACCATATGAAAAATTTACTACATTTTTCAAATGCTTTTTGGGTTAGATTTGCGTAGAAACAAATATCCGTCAGACAAGTGAAGAGGAAAACTCCCAGCTTCAAACTCAAAGATGCAATATCAAGCTACTCAATAGAGAATCTGATTGCTTAGGGGAAAGATGAGAAACTGAACGAAATCCCCAATTTCTGTTAATAATAAAGAAACGGAGATGTCGCTGTGAGTATAAAAACATTGCTACTCCACTACAAGTCGCAAATTCTGTCTTTATCAAAAGAAATTAACAAGATCAAGACAAAGTGTCCATTCCTTCTACATGAAGGAAGATAACCATCCGTGCAGAATTTGAGAGCCAAAGTTCTTAGTTGAATTAGCCTTTCCGACGTGCTCGTAGGAGTTGCGCTTCGTTACTTTCTTTGTAAATACAAAGCCTTCAGTGAGAGCGAGTGTTCCCAATAAGAACCAAAGAAGCATCATAAAAACTACATTCACTGTCACTCAAATTGTTCAAAAACATCAATCACATGCTCTGGTTTTGAATTATGAGAGGAATGAAGAGATGTATCAGGGCATCACATTAATTATTTTTCCTCATAGCAATCAACCTAACATGAATAGCATCTCCATTATTCGAAATAAATATATTCAAGTTAAAGATTTTTTTTCTCCATCTACAGCCTTGAGTATTTTTTACTTGAATAAGGATTGATTTATGCGGGTTTTTTCTATTCTTCTAATTTCTAACAAATTATCTGTTTTAAATTTGAATCAACACAAAAACGCAAAGTAAATACCATTCCACTCGCAAAATGGCATGTCAGTCCACTATTTATAAAAAAGATAGATTCGAATGATAAGCATTGATAAATGATCAATTTTGAAAATTTGGGAGTGATTTATTTATTTATTTTCTCAGAGAAGTGAGAATATATATTTATTCATTAGTTTTTGGCAGACTCTGTTATAATTTTTCTGTCATATACACTGCAGAATTTGCGGGATTTCGTACTCTTCAATGAACGAAACAAATGTCTCGTTGTATGAAAATCTGCTCAATCTCTACGTTGCTAAAAAATCTACCTAATATAAGAGCTTTTGCGATAAATTGTTTGATATAATTCAGTATCATCAACAATTTGTTTAGGAACAGTTAGCAAGATTGTTTCCTGACTTAGAAAGAAATTTAATTTCTAAATTCCTGGTTTTTTCTTCGAGAGCAGTTTCACTTAGAAACGAATTTTCAATTAAATAATTATTGATCAGATTCAAAGAAGGTTTTAGTTCATCAAATCTTAAGCAATTACATTAAAGTATGTCATTTCGAAAGAGACAGAATCAAAAATCCGGAATATTGATTAAGTGAATATTCTGACTTGACAGCACTTGATGTTCCTATGAAGACAGCCCCTATTTACAAAACCCATACATAAATTTATAACAGAACGGCTTTAGCATTAGAAAAAGACATTAATTAAATTTATTTTTTTTTTTCAATTCAGTGCGAACATTCCTTCCTGTCTAAGAATATCAGAATGCTTCTTAGCTAGCGTCTTCAAATAATGCATTAATTTAAAAACAAGAACAATTTTGAGAAAAATATAAAACGACGTTAAATATAGATGTCACAAGGGCTCCAAAGCACCTTTGAAAAGGTAATGAGTCGAACAGACATGAAGACAGACACTCCATTCCAGCACAAACTCTATACCATACTTGAGGTAATCGTGACTTCCTCTTTACACTAATCTAAAGTGCTTGAAATAGGCAGAAGAATACAAAGATATCATCTCTTGGAACTTAGATGGTCTCAAATTTGAAATAAAGAGCCCTGAAAGCTTGGCAGAGAAGGTGTTACCTCTGTTTTATAACCATAAGAAATTTTCCTCTTTCGTCAGACAGGTTTCTGACATTGCTAGCCAAGTTTCTGATTATTCTATTGTAGTTAAATTACTACGGATTTAAATGCACCAAAGAGATCGGCGGCGCTCGTTTCTACGCTCATCCTTTCTTTCAGAGGGGAAACAAGTCTCTATTAACGAAAATGTATAGAAACAAACCTAGCGCGAGATCTAAGGGAAAAAACAATGATGATTTACCGGCTGAAAAACCTTGTTCATGGGTAATTTTGCTTTTTCTCGTTTGCTTAGAGTTGATATCTAGGAATATGAAACCGATCAATTATCTCAGGAACTTCAGGTAGCAACTCGGAGGCTTCAACAACTCACCGAAGAAAACCAATATCTGCGACGCGAAATACAGAAATTCGGGTAAGGAAAAAAGCGCTTGTTGAAGTTACTAACATTGAAATTTGCCATAGACTCTTCGATTTTCCTTATGAAGGCTATGAGATGTCCAAAAGAGTCTTCGGTGAAGGTTTCTCCCAGCCTTCAATGATAGACCATGTTCCTTTTCTTGAAGGCGCTCTCCCGTTCACATCTTACGAAAGAGCGATTCAGGGCTCTTACGACAAAGCAATGATAGATCCAAAAGATTTTGTCCCATATCTCTACCAACGATACCCAACTCTCAATGACGTAGATGTAGATCATGCAAAAAATCTTTCTGCTTTACAATGAAAGCTTGAGGTGGTTTGAATTAGTAAAAGAGAACAAAAAGTAATTAAAGTTCGTGACTAATTCATTAACAGTTATTTTAAATTTTTTCGCGCTTCTTGTATGTAAGCTTCCTAATTTAAGTCTATTTTGTTCTTTCAAATTGGAGTTTACTTATACTTATGCGTATTGTATTATTCAGGATAATTTGCAGAAAATTCATTAATATGTCAACGTTGTTTTCTAAGATTCTTGCCCTAGAGAGTTTGGAATTCATGGATACACTTCTAAGTAACTTTGATGTAGCTTTGCGAAAATTTTAATACTTTAGAAAATTTAAAGAATCGGATAGATTTCGCTGGTTTCTTCCCTTCAGAAGAGTTCTACTTCTTTAAAAGTCCATTTGATTTCAGTTAAATGATAAAATGCGCCTGATTGTGATCTGTGAAATAATAAAAGATAGATATAAAGTGGGTTTCTTTTCCGAAGACCAACAATTTTGTCAGTTAGCACCAGCTCGAGTGAAAGCCTCCATCTAATCAAAATAGTTTAGACTCGATTAAGCGTAGAATCTTTTGTTGGGAAACTGAGGGCTGTCTCACTTTTTATGTCATGTATCCGACTTTTGGTCAGAATCATATTGTCTCTGCCTACACGAAGAAAGAGTGAGTGTGTTCCTAAATATCCGAAACGCTGGCATTCAGATCATACAGGATTTTCTTTGTGAAAAGCATCTCTCAACGCTAAAGTTCATGAGGACATAAGATTAACAGCAATAACTCTAGCAGTATGTAAGTATTATCTTCCAAGTTTGTCAAGCCTTATTGAGACCTATGAAGAAATTATCTTGAATTCCTGGTATTTCACTCATTTTAACCAAGTAAGTATCTCTCGGGCTCTTCTTTCCCATAACCCTCCAGAAGCAGAGCTGTCCGAGACTAAGAGAATCCAGAGGAAAAAGTATCCATCCTGATTATTTGTAGTTTTGTTGTCATTTCGTTCGCTATTAATTTTTTCTAATTTCGGAAAATTTAGTCGTTTTGAACTTTCTAATAGATAGAGTCATAACTTTCTCATCAAACTATTTTTTGGTTTCTATATCTTCTAAATTTTATGCTTGAAGTATAAAACTCCGAAAATTGAGTTTCGCACTATTGTATTACATTCTGAATAGGAGAGGCAAAACTTACATTCAGGCAAAGTTTGTTCTATGGATGGAGTTCATTTGGGCAATAGTTTCGAAGCAAATCTATCCAGTCGGCAAATGAAGAGCTTTAACTCTTCACATCTCTAAGTTCCCTTAAAGAAATCGAATGTAGTGATAATAATCGCTGTTGGTAGGTTAGATGAGTCATTTTTCCAAAAAGGCTACTGTGTTTTAGTGATACAACTTCATCATTTATTTGGTTCTCTCAAAATGTTTGTTCTATGAAAAGCTTCTAACAAAGAATAAAGCTCCCAAATTAAAGAATTTCGTGATTTTATAAAATTATGGGAATTAAAAGGCGGCAGCACGCAGATCTCCTAAAAATCCTAATTAGAAATCGGTGAGGGAACTTGCTGGTAGTTTGATGATATCACGCTGAAAATTCACGCTGTGTGTATTTCTCTTATAAATTGCGATTCCCCGAAGGTTTTTGGTCTTCGAGTTCTCATAGACGATTTCAGAGCAGAATTTTATGCATCATTTAATTTGAATTGCTTTTTCAGCAATTCTTCGATGACTACTTTCGCATTGATAGGATAATAATTTACATTATTATATAAGAGAACGTTCTATCGATTCGATCGGAATTAATAGAAGCTCCAAAGGAGCGACTTACCAGTATAATAATTATAGAATTTTACATCTAAGTTTGGTTAAATTACTTCTCACTTCCTTATAAAAACTGATAAATCTTCAAAGAAAAAAAGTCATCAACGTAACTCACCTCAATAAGAATGACATCTTCTCCAAAGAAAAGCAAAAGATCAGAGTCGAAGTCTGATAATCAGTTCCATCACAAGCTTTTTTCTATTCTTGAGGTAATTCAGAATTTCATTGGCCTAATCAAATTTCTCGAATTTAGAATGCTGAATACCAGGATGTCATATCTTGGGACGAAGTAGGTCTCAGATTTGAGATCAAGAGCCGAGAAAAGATGATCGAGAAAGTGCTCCCATTATTCTTCAGTCAGAAAAAATTGCCCTCTTTCATCAGACAAGTACTCATAGACCGAAAAAATTGTTAATGAACTTTCTGTAGTTAAATTACTACGGTTTTAAATGTTGCAGAGACCCCACAGGTCCTCGCCTGTATTTTCATCCTTTCTTTCAGAAGGGAAACAGGTAATTAATTTTTGTGTTGAGTATGCTAATTTGTCAATATGAATAGGAGTTTGCTAAGCAAAATGATGAGGCACAAACCCATGCGAGGATCGAAAAGCCTAACAATTGAATCGCCGCAACCTGCTGAAAAACCGTGCCATTTGGTAATTTTAGTTCTTTTCAATGAGTTGGGTCTAACTATAATATAATTAGAAATATGAAATTGACGAGCTAATGCGGGAGCTTCAAATCACCAATCAGATACTAGCACAGTTACAGGAAGAAAACCAAGCTCTTCGGTTTGAAGTGGAGAAAATCGAGTAATTCTTCTACGATTTTTCAAATAATGATGATAAATGATAAATAGATCCTTTAAGCTCAAATATGTTCCTGATATGGACTTTCAAGCATCAAAGAGGCATTTTGGCGAAGGAGTCTCCACCCTAATCTCGAGAATGGACCAGGTTCCACATCTTCAATACATTGATTCATTTCAATCGAACGAACGAACGTTTCATTCTTCCTCTGAAAATGTCCAGAGTGACCAGATTGAACATCGTTCATCTCTTCAGGAGGAATGCCCCAATCTAAATTACGACTCTTATGATTTCTATTTAAATCCATTGGAAATTTCAAGTTTCCTCCCATTAAAACTTCGAAATTTCTTCTGATAGAAGGCCGAGGAGGTTCTCGATCTCTACACATATGCCATTTTTAAATTATTATCACCTACTTATTTATTCATTCATTCGGTATGCCATGAAATTTAATTCATCCAGAGCGAAGTTTATTTTAATATGTTGATTACTTATTTAGTTCTATATTTCAAAGAAGGATCAACTACCTTGTTTACAATTCTATTGACTTACGGAATTTCTTTACATTATATTGTGATCATAGTGCTTCTTTGAAGGAAAATTAATGACCTGGATACAGTTGCAAATAGAATCGAACACTGAAAACATTTGTTTGAATTGTTGTCTTAACAAGGGGCAAATTTAAGGATACCAGCAAGATGGGATCCTTAAAGGATTGGTCGAATAATGAATGAAATTTACAAAAGAGGTTCGAGCTAGGAGAACTTGTCGATGGTGTATTTATGAATTTCATTGCAATCAATTTACCGTTATTAAAGGCATTTTCCTTATTTGTTCTATCATAGAAAACTCAGGAATAAAAGAATCTGCTTTATTTAACCTGAGTTTGTTAACAGTGTTTCCAGTAAAGTTGCTAATTTAATGGATAGTATATCAATTTCGTCGATTTTTTCGGAATTAATCGAAGCTCCGAAGAAGCATTAGAATACTATATTATTTTTACAATTTTACATCTGAATTTTTAGAAGATAGGTTCTCAACTTATCACAAACATTATTTTAATATTGGGAAAAAAAGCTCTGAATGACACAACCAACAGTCAATAATTTCTCACAAAAAAAGAAGAAGAAACAAGCAGAGCTTTCATCGGATAGCTTATTCCACCAGAAACTCTTTTCAATACTTGAGGTACTTGATGTGTATTATCTTTGAACTGAGAATTGATTTAGAATGAAGAGTACCAGGATATCATATCCTGGGACTTAGAGGGCTTCAGATTTAACATCAAGGATCGTCAAAGGATGATAGTGGAAGTGCTGCCGCGTTTTTTCAGCCAGAAAAAGTTATCTTCCTTTATCAGACAAGTAAGTACTTTCTTGTCCTGCGAGGAATAGTCTGATGAATCATTTCGTTAAATAGTTGAATTATTACGGATTTAAATGCACCAAAGAGATCGGCGGCTCTCGTCTCTATGCTCATCCTTTCTTTCAGAAAGGTAACAGGTAATTATTATTTTAGTTTTCTCGGTTACGTCGGTTTGAGTAGGGATTTACTAAGCAAAATGGTAAGAAATAAGCCCATTCGCATTAAAGGAAATAGTAATAAATTGAATTCACCTCAGCCTCAACCTGTTGTGAATAAACCGTGTTATTTGGTATTTTCGCTTCTTGATAAATTTAATTAGCTTATTTCTTTAGGAGCACGAAATTGATGGGCTGCTAGAAGAGCTTCATCTCACAATTCAGACACTTAAAGATCTCAAAGAGGAGAATCAAACTCTTCGGTGCGAAGTGAAGAAAATCGAGTAATTCTGAATTGATTAATAAACTCTGAATGATATCGGGAACTACTATCGATAGATCCTGTAACCTTAAAGATTATTACCCCGATGTGGGAATTCAAGTTTCAAAACGGTATTTTAGCGAAGGTGCCTCTTCTCGAATTTCTAGGGTGAAGCAGCTTCCCTCTCTTGAATACAGTGATTCGTTTCAATCGGATGAAAGAGCACTTCATTCTTCCTCTGAAAATGTCCAGAGTAACCAGATAGAACATAGTTCTTACCTTCACGATGAATCTCCCAGTCTGAGCTTTGGCTCTTATAAGCAGCAATAGTCTCTTACGAATCCACGGAGACAAGAGGAAGAAGGCACTTTATATCAGCGACAGGGACAAATTCTTTTTGATATAGCATCATAAAAGGCTCACGTTCACGATCAACAACTTGTTTAGAAGAATTAAGAATGTCTTTTACCTGTTAATAATAATATACTGTGGTACGCAAAAATTCGAGAGCCAAAAAAAATCGTTGGCTCATCTTTCTTCAATTATTGGAAATTTAAAACAACTCTTTAGAATAGGGATCCCTTGCAATAAATCTTTCAAATTAACATAAGTTGGCTGAAAGATGAGTCAATTGCAAATTCTGATAATTTAGGTAGATTAGTACGCAGTTGGACACAAAAGCTATTAGTTCATTTTATATCAATTACCAAGGCAAAAAATTTTTCAATCGACATTTTCCCGATTATTAACGGTCGTTTTTTCGCTAATTATGAGAGGGAATATAGTCTATAACCCTCAATTATTTCAGTTGAGTTAATTTTCCAAGACCGATTTCGCTGGAAGAAAATTATTTTCTTATTTTGGATCACAAATTGAATATTAATGTTCAATCGCTATGTTGTTTTAGAGTTAGTGGCTGATTTGCAAGTTGGACAATTTTCTATGTTAATTAATGTTCCTACATGTGCTCATCAATTCAAGTTGATTGTGAATGAAATTCTTGGGAGAAATGCAGCTTTCTTTGTTATTAGGTTTAGCAAGAGATATCAAGGTGCAAGTTATCAGAATCGTTATTTATTTTTCTCTCTGTTTTCGTTATGAAATCGATAATTCAAATTTAATTTAAATTAATTTATATCTAACAATTATGTGAATAGAGCCCCCTTAGCAAAAGCTCAAAACTACAAATGGATTCTTGCTATCTTAAGTAAAATGGACAATTTGCATGCAAACGTTTAAAAAACAATATTATAGACATCTTCTAAAAAAATCTCGAACAACTCGCAGAAATTAAGTTAGGCTTATTTACGACTGATATTTTTTCTTATACTCTTCGTCAGCTGCAACGTCTTTGTACTCCAGCACAGTCCTCATGTACTTGGCAAAACAGAATTTGAACAAAGAGCCCGTGCAAGCGAAAATAGCCATGATCAGCAGCATAAGAGTTATCTGATAGAAATTTACGACCAACCCAGAGCACATCGAGTAGTCCAGAGTCCTCATGCTATTCTGCAAAAACGAGCAGTTCAAATTATTCACCAGACCATTTGTTGGATCTGAGATAAGTGATACAATCGTGCTCACTCTACCTTCAAGCGTGGTTAATGGAGCCGTGACGCCAGTGAAAGCAGCCGAGAATTCATCCCACGCAGGTTGGACTGTCTTATCAAAATCCGATTGTACCTCTCCCAAGACAGTTTTTCCGGAGTCAAACTGATTTTTCAGCGCGATTCGATAATCTTGCAGATCGTTCGCAATCGCCTCTGGGGTAGTACACGTAGAAAAGATGTCACTACTTGTTGCGTAGCGAACGCTGGTGTCTACGGCAGAATCCACTCCTAGACATGTGTTTGAGCCAAGATTTTTCGTGTTTGAATCTCCTGCGGTCCAGACAGTTGTGTAGGTGCAATTGACTGTGTTCATCACCCATTGATCACGAATCACCTGGCAGTTAAAGTCTGCTTGCTGAGTACTACCTGGAAGATTGGAATCTGAAAGTAAGTTAAACTCTGCGAGATTATATGCCGTGCCGTCTTGGTTAGCGGTGTCTGCAACGAGCAGGCGCTTACCGTTAATTGCATTGGTGAGAGTTCGTTTGAAGCGAGGGAGAATCCTGGACTCAGCATTGCCAACTCTTTGGAGGATCGGTCTTGCTTGTTCTATCTGCCCTTGCAGGTCATTTAGACTGTCTATCGTGTCGGTTACACCGATTTTCGAGGCAAGCTCGCCGTTTCCGGATAAACAGGTGCTGATGTACTCTCTGTAGGTTGGATCGATGTTCAAAAATTTCGAAACGTTGTTAAAGTATCCTGGCGTGTAGACAATTTGATTCAACGTATCACATACTTGTGTGGAAAAAATTCCCACAACCACAAAGAACCCACCGATCACGAATCCAATAAGCATTATCAATGAGAAGATTTCTGACGCGACGAAAATGCAAGAGTTGAAAAACTTCTTCTGGCAGAGGCAGACGCAAATAGGGCAGAGCAATGCCAGAATAGAGACTACTAACGTACCGATGAAAAATCCAAAGAGCGCATTTTTCACTGTGTAGAAAACATTCTAGGGATTAAAATTAAGAAAATGTATGATAAAAGATGGCTGGTTACATCTTTGAAGTAGGTCTGGGCTTTGGCTTCAGCAGCAGCAACTTTGGAATCTACATTTTGTATCTTATTTACAGTCGAATCAATGTAGCCTTGGAATGGTTTGAGTCTATTGATTATCTTATCGTAGTTCTCTTGAATCACATTCGCTGCAGTTCTTGCTACTCGAGTTTTCACAATTCTCTCTATGTCAAGCATGCCGAGCCACGATGAGAAATCATCGAGCGGGCCTAGGTTCTATACAAAAATATTTTAAAAATCGAAGGAGAATTCAATAATTACAGCAATTATGTCAGGCGTCGTCGTGGCTGATGATCCCGGCCTGGCAGATGGAATAGTTTTCGATTGGTGAGTCGAATAGAACCCTGAAAGAGCAGTGTTTAACGCTGGCGAGGCTTTATCCAAGGGCGCGAGTTGTGTTGCACTAGAGTACGTTGAACTCAAAATGCTATTGAAAATCGAAGATAAAGTGGCCATAGTGTTATAAGCGCCGTTAATCCCAACCCAATTAGCTGTGCTGTTTCCGTACTCAATTGTATCCATGGTTTGGAAGAACGCGCATTTCGTTTGCTTGTAGTTATCAGGGAACCTTTGTGAGAAATATATTCCTGCGGCACTAGTCCCGATGACTCCCAAGGCACAGATCAGCGTCAGAAGTCCCGAGAAGAGTCTGCATCCTCTTCGGTCTCTCTTGGGTTTCTTGCAGCACCTGCAGGAATTCATACACCCATTCTTGCAGCAACCGACCATGCAACATTGATTGCATAATAGAATGATGTAAATAAGAATGCCGATGACCACTAACACTGCCCAAGGGATCACTGGAGGAATAAACGATGATGTCCAATAGCTGGTGACGTCTCTCTTATCGGAGGTCTTGTTCAGAATCTCTGTTTGAAGGTAGTTCTCTCGGTTGCTGCCGAAGAGAAGAAGGTTGAGTGTTCCGTTCTCGTGTGCATCGTAATTGAGTTGGACGTCTCGGCAGACTTGAGATGAATAGTTTGATGGGGATGATGAGTTTGATGATGACTCGACAAGAATCCTTGTGGTATGTGAGACGGTTTCAGCGATTTTTTTGGGAATGGCTAAGAAATCACCTCCTTCGGAGGCGTTTCGTTGGAGGTACACGCATGAAACGATAGTCGCAAGAAGCGACAGGTTAGCGAGGAGGGCCTTCATATTGGGTTTATAAATACTTGAATTCTTGAAAGATTTGGTAATATTGCTTGTTATTATATTATATTATTCGAACCTATTCGAATCCCATATGATTTTAATGATAGCCTGCTACTGAAAGAAATTTACAATTGTACCTCCAGGTGAACCTTTCGAGATCAAAAAAAGAATCATTAATTGGAATTAGAATTTAGAATTCAAAAAATCATTCAGTGAAAATGCTGATTTTGGGTACAACGAGATCCTTTTTTTGTTAGGAAAGGATCCTTATCAGTAAGAGTCAATCAGTTTTGCCGAATATCTTCGAATTTTCATCTCGTGATTCCTCTGAGTTCGCTCTTAGAGAGAGAGTGAAACATCTAGCTATTTCTAATGATAACTGAAACATAGGCAGATTAGCTTTCCAAAACCATAAACGTTTTCCTTCCTTCCTTAGATGCTAGACTATGGTCAAGCGATGGTATATTCATCTATTTTAATAAAATTTTAGCTCATTAATGGGAAGATGCGACAAGAAAACGTGGAAGAATACTGACAGAATCGAACTAATGTTGTTTCTGTAATAAAATCTCCCACAACTTTTATAGTCTTGATCGAGCATTTAAGAACACGAGAGAGTTTCATCAGAATTGTTCATAGTTGATTGTAAAGCTAAATAATGAAGCTGACAGCAATATTATCTCGTGAAAAAGCAATTGATATGGTGTTGGTGGTGAACAGTAGTAAGGAGATTTTTGCCTTGCTACTATATTTCTCGATTACTGATGACAAAAAATTTTCGAGAATTTACTGGATCGTGAAAAGTTTGAAAAATTTTGAAGTGTTAGTTTGATAGACGGCCTTATATCCTCTTTTGAGTGAGTTCATCTGTGCTGAATCCAGTCCTTCTCACTGAAATAATCATATTACAAATGAGGTTTTTGAGAATGTGATCATCAAAAATATTATCTTTGATCATTATTCAAAGTATCTGCTGCCTTTTCGATGCTATTGGGTCGTAATCATAAAGGTTGTTCAGGTACTCAAACGTATTCTGGATATCCTTGATGTCAGTTTCGTAGATGTCATTCAAGAGTGGTTTTTGCTAAAAAAGAAAAAGGAAAATGAGGTTGATGGAGGATTGTTCAGAGCAAAAACATATTATTGTATTGGAAAGCAGATGAGTGCAAAAGACTATTGCCGTGAGAAAACCCATTCTTTCAAGCGGAATTTTTGATTTACGCTACAATCATAAAATTGATTTGATTCAATACTGAAACATTCATTTTAAATGTCCTATTCAGTAACAAATTCACAAAGAATTTAAACGTCGATGTGTTAAAAGTAACCCAGGAATAAGTGAACTATGAAATCTTCAAATACTAATTATTGCGTGTTTATCTTCCACAATTTCCTCGTGGAACATAATCTATGTCCTGTTAGATGTATTCCTTGGAAGTCTGCTCTGGTCTGTATCTTAGGAGATAATATCTTTGTTGGCTCGAACGTTGGTCTCGTTCATAGATATTTTTGGTTTGGTTTGGCTAGAAAGTTATTATTTGAGTCGGTGGATTCGATAATCCTCAAGCTGAAAATTGAGTCGACAGGAATCATGGATTTTTAATAGTGCGTTATTATGCTCTGAGATGGATACTGGTATGTAAATTAATTACCCTTCCCAATTCAACCTGACAAGATAGTATTATTGAGTGGTATTCATGATTAACGGTCAGACATTGACTTACAATATCTTC
>ENA-UOUE01000459-UOUE01000459.1-compost-metagenome-genome-assembly--contig:-NODE-459-length-32496-cov-6.796601_pt1 | contig 32496 bp, 23 predicted proteins | sample MGYA00238146_ERZ747223 | MGnify/ENA primary metagenome ERZ747223 (study PRJEB28781, sample SAMN06268865) | compost metagenome | isolation source: single cell | place: USA: California, Emeryville, Joint...
TGGGGTCGACGTTAGAGCGCTTGACAACACTGATGTCTCCTGGATGAATTATCACCTGCTTGACTGACAATAATGGGCATTTTTTGAAATTCTGCTGCAAGAAAATGCTATTTAGTTCTTGGTCGAAGGCGGCGTCAACATTGGGGATGTCTAGAACAGAGAGTTAGCGTTAAATGGTTGCTGGAAGAGGCAAGAAGAGTAAAAAAATTTATTTCAGAGTTGGGTGCGAAATAATCAACCCAAGCTCAGTCAGAACAAATTAAAAACCTAAAAAACACAACGAGCGGTTAAACAGGAAAATAAGAGCTGAATGCTTGGGATTCCGAAATGAAATTCAATTTACCTACGACTGCGACAACGAGAAAGCTTGCGAACCGCTTCCAGAGGTTGTCGCTCTCAGAATAGGTGCCATCGGTTCGACAGGTGAAGTAAACTTTTTGTTTGAAATAATCTTCAGTGCGATCGACAATTGGTCCCCATTTGCAGGTAGCAGAAGGCCATTCTAATTAAAAGAGGGTCAGGCGTTTCTGAAAGATGATATAAAAAGTAGACAGAGTGGGAAATAATAGAGTGCAAAAGATAATAGCTGATAAACAGGAATCAATTGAAAAATTAGGTTGCAGACAGATCGGAGACTTACCTAGATTGTTTTCAAATACGTAGTCATAAATATATGACGAAAGTATTTTCCATTTATCCATTCGATTTGACTGCATCGAATTCGGTAATAGATCTCTTTTTTAATATTTTTTTATTTAAAAAAAGAAACCTGAATGACAGAAAATAGCACCCTTTGGCGCTCAGTTTTTGTGGAAAATAATTTAAATGGAGTTGCTTGGTTTTGATAAGAGAATGTACATACTCTGTAATTATAAAGAATTGTGCAAAGGTAGCTATCAATGTCTTATGACCTTCAGAATATGTTTGTCGTAGAGAAACTCGATGTATATTAAGTTTGAGAGAAAACTCATTAAACTGGAAAGTTTTTTAATAGATAAACGAAATTTCAAAAGATCTGCTATGAATTAGACGATGACTTTTGCAATTGGAGAGAAGAAACTTTGTCGCGAGATCTGCACTGCTTGTATGATGCTGTGATGGCATTGATATAACAACACCTACGATAGTTTTGTTGAGGAATACCTTGAGATTGATCCCTGCCAAATAGAATTTTATTGAAACTTTACTCAATAAGTGTGCTTCTGGATGGGACACATTGTTCACGTGAAGCTACTACAAGTTCTGAAACATTGGAGAGGAAAGCGACTTTGAGATCGTGCTGTTTTTCTTCGAATAATGAAGATATACGCAATTCAGAATCAATTAGAGCCAAACCCTAAGCATGATATACTAAAGAGCCTTTACGATGTTGAACAGAATCTTTCATATCTATTTCAACCGTTAGGAACGAAAACAGCGAGCTCTGAGCAATTTGTCCGTCTATCTCACCAAATCAAAAACCAATTTTCCTAAGTTCAGATGCGAATTCATGAAACATCCGAAGACAAAAGTCAATGTGCAGTCGAAAGTTGTGCTTTTTATTGATCGCAGTTAGTGAAGAAAGAAGAAAAGTTATCATCGGTATTTGGCCAAATTAATTTTACGTCTCCAGACCAAGCATTCCAAAGAGATGTTAGCCAGAAGGCAAACATTTTCGAAGAATTAGAAGATATATACTTCTTGTTTCCTGAAAGCAGATTTATGGATTGAGAGAAAAGCCAGCACAGTCACCAGAAAAATATAATCATGCGAAAATCGATCATTGCAAAAGCAATCTACCACCATCAAATGCTCGATCATCATCATCAAGATGAATACAGTCAGCATAGTCGATTTTCCGGTCATGGTGATCCATTTGTTTTGAGTGATGTACACTGCTCGATTCAAACTAGAAACATCGAGGAGGAAGAATTTAAAGGAAGGCTCTGGAAATTGAGACCAAAGTTTAGGTGATTATTTTCAGGCTAAAGCTGCTGAAGATCAATCTGAACGTTCTGTTCTGCAAAGCATTTTATATTAATGAAGACCTGACTATTATTCTCCTCTCAAAAAGTTTTCTTTGACTGCAGAACAGCTCCTCTCCAATTACGAAGAAGCATGTAGTTCTGAACTCAGTCCATACCTCCGGTTACCCTTAATCTATTCTCCAGACAAGCATTTTTCAATCAAAATCCTCTTGAAAATTCTTTTTTTGTATATCACGACAGCTTTTCTTCATTCACTATGGGGATTTGAGCCGGATAAAGCAAGATTTTTGACCGTGAATCGATTGATTGTTACGTAGAAAAGACTGATTTTTCCATATAATGTAAACATCTATTCTATTTGATCTGCCTGGAACAAATGTTAAAACCCTCCATCCCAACTCTTCTGGCTTCATTCTCTCATTATTTCTTTTCATTTTCAACTATAGTAGATGTTATCAGAATTTCCTGCTTTCTAACAAATTTAGCCGAGCAATGGAGGCAAGACAACTGAACAGCTGTTAAAATATTCATCTTGCCATATTATTCTCATAGTTCCTGCAAGCTTGATTTGCTGACACGTGTCTTCATTCTCAAAGCAAGTTAGCTACTTGGCACGTTCCGTGGATTGTTTCTATATTTTTATCCCAAACCATAAAATTAAAATCTAGAAGTTTTAATTCAACACTTGTTAATCTAATCAATCAGTGCCCAAACACGTGTATGAAACACTTGTCAAAAAAATGTCTCTATGTGAGGTTAGAGCCCGCACTAAGTAGTATAAATACCCATCAATTCTCCTCACATTTCATACATTCTAAACAAAACCAAAATGAAAACTATTACTTTTCTCTTCTTTGTTTTGCTCGCTTCTTTGGCTTTTGCCAAAAAAGAAAGCTCCCAACAACCAGAATGCCCAATAATCGGAATTGATCTCGGCACCACATATTCCTGTGTCGGCGTCTTCAAAAATGGCAGAGTTGAAATCATTCCGAATGAACTCGGACACCGTATCACCCCTTCTGTTGTCGCCTTCACCGACGAGGAACGTCTAATTGGTGAAGCAGCCAAGAATCAAGCCGCTTTCAACCCTGCCAGAACGATCTATGATGCTAAACGTTTGATCGGACGCAAGTTCAACGATAAAGAAGTCCAACAGGATAAGAAGTATCTTCCCTTCGAAATCGTTAACAAAGATTCGAAGCCATATATCAAAACAGAAGTCAAAGGAGAAGCCAAGACTTACGCCCCTGAGGAGATCTCAGCGATGGTCTTGGGTAAGATGAGAGATATCGCTGAATCGTACATAGGAAAAAAGGTTAAGAATGCGGTTGTAACAGTCCCCGCATATTTCAATGACGCTCAACGACAAGCAACAAAAGACGCCGGAACTATCGCAGGGCTAAACGTCGTGAGAATTATCAACGAGCCCACCGCTGCGGCAATAGCATATGGATTAACGCAGAAGGGAGGTGAGAAGAATATCTTGGTCTACGATCTGGGCGGTGGCACTTTCGATGTTTCTATTCTCACAATTGATCAGGGCGTCTTTGAGGTTATTTCTACTTCAGGAGACACGCACTTGGGAGGAGAGGACTTCGACCAAAGGATCCTCGATCATTTTCTCAAGCTCATCAAAAAGAAATATAACAAGGACCTCAGTAACGACAAAAGAGCCGTTCAGAAGCTAAAAAGAGAGGTAGAAAAGGCCAAAAGAGCACTTTCCAACACCCATGAAGCCAAGGTGGAAGTTGAGGGACTCATCAATGGGCAAGACTTTTCCGAAACGCTCACCAGAGCTCGATTTGAAGAGCTCAATAACGATCTGTTCAAGAAGACACTTGGCCCAGTTCAAACTGCTTTGGATGATGCTGGCCTCAAGAAGAATCAAATCGATGAAATTGTCCTCGTCGGAGGATCGACTCGTATTCCTAAAGTCCAGAAACTTATTAAGGATTTCTTCAATGGGAAAGAACTCAGCAGAGGCATCAATCCGGATGAAGCAGTAGCTTATGGGGCTGCTGTTCAAGGAGGTCTTCTTTGTGGTGAAGAAGAAACCGCAGAAATAGTGATTATGGACAGGACTTCTCTCTCTCTCGGAATTGAAACTGTTGGTGGAGTGATGACGAATGTTATTCCCAGAGGAACCCATTTCCCTACCAAAAAGAGTCAAACATTCACGACTTATCAAGACAATCAAGAGATTGTAACTATCCAAGTGTTTGAAGGTGAACGCCCTATGACGAAAAACAATCATCTCCTTGGTAAATTCGATTTGACAGGGATCCGAAAAGCACCAAGAGGAACGCCGAAAATTGAAGTCACTTTCGAAGTCGACACTAATGGAATTTTGAGCGTCACGGCTGTCGATCATGAAAGCAGCAGGAGCGAGAAGATTGTTATCACGAACGATAGCAACAGACTCTCAAAAGAAGAAATTGCCAGAATGTTGAAAGAAGCTGAAGAACTTGAAGAGGAAGATAAAATGACGAAGGGAAGGATCGACGCAAGAAACTCGTTAGAAAGTTATATATATTCAATACGGAACACTGTGGAAGATCCTGAAAAACTCGCAAATAAGATCTCGAATGAAGAGAAAAATACTGTGAAGGAAGCGTTAAAAGAGGTTCAAGATTGGCTCTCTAGTCATCAAGACGCAGACAAAGAAGAGTTTGACGAGCAGCAGAAAGCGCTTGAAAAGTAATAGTTACTCGTTGAAAATTTGATTCTAAAATAACACTATTTAGGATTTGTAACCCTATCGTCAGTAAAGCTTATCAGGAGTCAAGCTCTCAAGATCATGAAGACTTATAAGCGATAAGTCGAAGTATGCGTAGAGTAACTAAATTGGATTCTATGGTTGAATTGATACCCAATCGATCCTTGTTATTTTTTCGAAAATAATCAATATTATTATTATGAGTAAGTCAGAGGTTGTTGTTTTTTAGTAAGTTCATATGTATTGATCCTTCATCATTGTTCATAATTGATTGAGTAATCGTCTCTATTATGAAAAGCTCTAGACTGAAATTCATAGCTCTAAACTGTAAGACCTGATAGGAGCAAAAGTACGAGCAAAAACTTTATGTGTGACTTTATAAGCTAGATCTGCAATGAAATGGGGAGTAGTGATTAGTCAGTCTCAAAGCTAAAACTTAGCTTGACATGCCCAATGCAGAGTGTGTTCCTGTTCATTGTAAAAAAAGCGTATTATTATTAGTATCTTAAAAAAATGGTCCCTATGAGGGTCGAACTCATGACCTCCGCGTTATTAGCACGGCGCTCTAACCGACTGAGCTAAGGGACCTTATATTTAATGAACGATAAGGTCTATTTTGAAGATTTCGAATTCAATATCAATTCAAAAAGACTATACCCAGCAATTTCTGAAGTTGTGAAAATGCATTTCATAGGAGGAAAAAGCTATTACTATTCAAGCTAAGGACACAAAAACACAGCTATCTCTCCTGCTAATAGCTTAAATCTAATAGGACTTATTCTTGAAAGATAGATACTGTAGTTCAGATTTTCTTAAAAAAACAGGTTATAGTTGAGTGGATTTGATTATTAAATCAATAACGAAGTACAAATTCATAGAGTAGTCATTGAAAAATTCAATCAAGTAAGTATTAAATTGAAACATGTATGTATCTTGTGAAAACACAAATTTGAAAAGTTCTTGGATTGGCTGTCCTTTCAGTAGTTTTTGTATTGAATTCTAAAGAGCATAATTAGCATTTCGAAAAGGAGAGATTCAAAAGGCTTGAAAAGATAAGATAATCGATGAGATCAGGACGTTATTGAAATCATGTTGATCATAAACACGGACGTAAGGTTCATCATTTCATCGTGTTGTGTTTTTCACCAAGAAGAGAAGGACAAGAGGAAATCTTTCTTTACCTTCAAGAAAATTCTCATCATTCAGGTTCCTTGAGAAGTAATCCAATAAAAATTCTTCCAGAGGGATCGTATGGCATCACTGTTAAATCAAGTTATTGCTTTGTTTTTTGAGAAGACGAGAAAAAACAAAAGGTTCAGTCGGAAGGCAGCGTTTTTTTCATGATTTTTTCAACAGGCAACGCGTAGTTTCATCATCGCATCTCTCGTGAATTTGAGAGAGCACTCGAAAAAAGCAATTTGAAAGTTAAATTACTTTTATCATTGAAGGGCTATGTGTCTTTCTTTCGCCTTCCATAATCTTGATTGGATCTAATCATTAAATAAGAGTGAGTGAACTGTATTCGGGTTTGGGATAATGAAAAAAAGTTCAAGCTCAAGTTTCAGACCCAACAAGTTTTCATGGTATATCAAAATGAGCTGGTTGTGATCATCAGCAATCAAGAGCTTGTGTATAGGACAGAGACTGGACAAAGTTTTTACCTTTGTAGGCTTTAGGATGCCTTTGAAGCACCTGCAGCGTGCTGACAGGTGCTCTCTGAAAATCAGATAGATTATCTTTTTTGGATTTATTAAATTATTTATCTAATTGATTGCCAAAATTGCCTTTAAATCGGCAGCCAGACATGGCCAAATTAAGCAATGTAAAGTGGTTAAAAAACGATTAGGCTTGAAAGAAAATGGAATTAACAACTATTGAGAGAAATAAGGATCTTTTCACAGTGCTTTGTGTTTAGAGAGATTGAATACTTTAAAACATTGAAAACACGGCTGAGGTATCTTTCTCAGAAAAGCAGTTTTGTAAGCATGCTGAGGCCGGTTCTAAAATCTAAAATTGCTTTTTTCATTCGACATAGATCAAAAAATAAACTGTATTTTGCTCTTTTTTTTGCTTTGTGATTTTAGGAAACCAAAACATCATTTTAGCCAACCCCTAAGTAATAATTATGAGAGCAATTTATTGAGGAGAAACCTCCTCTCTCCACCATTCTGCTAAGGCACAGGGTTTCCATTGATATGGAGTAGCAAACTGCTCAAAACATAATAATGAAGTACCTCAATCTTTTTCGTTTCAGACGAATTATTTAAAAGTACTCCTAAGATTTGTTCAACGAAAAAAGAGATTTGTCTCCTTGGAGCTGAAACAATAATTCTTCTCTTTTTGAGACTTCATATGAGTATCACTCCTCCCAAAAATTTTCTTCTGCAAGGACTTTGAATACATCACATCCTGTCTAGTTATGGTCGCTACAAAATAAAATTTCAAAAGATTTTATCGAAATAACTTCCTTCTAAATTTATTTGGTCAATTTCTTGCTTCTAGAAGATACGTGTATGTGAAATGAATATAATCTCTTTGATCTACAATGGTTGTCAACTTATTATCCACGAAGTCCAAGTCACGTCCTCAAAGCTCATAGACATCATTGATTATGAATATGAAAAATTCAAACAGCATTCACAAAATAAACGAGTCAAAAAAGATTTGAAAGGCAAAATGAATCATACAAACACATATACTGAATGGCAAGAGTACGCTCTCACTTACGATAATCTAAAAGGTATTACTTGAACCCTCTATTATGTATCTAACAGCGCGTTCTCACCTTAGAAATTGAGATTTGGAGAGAAACTCCTTCGCAATTATATGACTGTGAATATGTGAGAGCTCTCACGGAAAATCTGAGGAAATACAGAAAAAATAATGAACTAAATCGTGTGTTGCATATTCTACGATCTCATTGCGATAGAAACGTCGCCAATGTTCTCAACCCTGAGCTTTATAGAAAATGTTACATTGGAACTAAAACAATAATAGAAGAATTTCAAAAAGAGGTACAGAGAGCCTGAGTTGGAGATATAAATCAATATTTTGATAGTTTATCGTCTGTTTGGACTACATAGCACAGGCTCCAGAGACAATGCTATCACAAACAAAGAAAATCGAGTTTTTTGCTGAAATGAGACACGCGCACGGTCGCACGGCTCTTTTGCTCAGCGGTATTTGTTTTGATTCTTCAACAAGTTTCTCAGAAATGACGCTGGCTTCTAGGTGGAGGTGGGCTGGGAGTCTATCATTTTGGAGTCGTTAAAACTCTACTAGAAGAAGGAATGCTTCCACGAATCATTGCCGGGTCGTCAGCTGGCAGTCTATTTGCTGCCAAAGTCGCATCGTCTGACCCTGAAGAACTCAAGAAAGTCTTATACACTTCATACATTGGTTCTAAGAGCATATTCATTAGATTATGGAGAATCCTCATTTAGTGAACGTAAGTGCTTTCCAGAAGAGACCAGCGAACTCGACATTTTTTCGAAGATTGACAAGATTTTTAACGCAGGGTTACTTCCTCGACATAAAAGTTCTTGAAGAGTTTCTTCGAGATAATTTAGGAGATTTGACTTTTCAAGTAAAGCTATCAGCCCACGACATATTGATTTAGTGTCTCTATAGGAAGCTTATGACAAGACGGGCTACATTTTAAATGTAACAGTAACGGGCTTCCATCCAAACGATAATCACCGCTTGATGAACTATCTGACCGCTCCTAACGTTCTCATCTGGAGCGCGTGTCTTGCAAGCTGTGCGCTACCCTATGTATACGGACCGACGAGTATATACTGCAAAAATGAAGAAGGAAAGATTACTCCGTACATAGAAGGAGGTACGCTTTTATGACGAAGAGTTTTAACAAAAACTGATTCAATTTACCAGGAAGGAAATTTATGGATGGTTCGCTTAGTACCGATTTACCAACTCAAAGGCTCTCTGAGCTATTTAATGTCAATAATTTTATCGTTTCGCAAACCAACCCTTGGTATTCCATCATTTCTCAACTCAACTCATTAAACGCTTGTTCTAAGGGCTATCCCGTTCATGGACCACAGTGAGATGATAAGATATAGCCGAAAAACTTTATTGTTCAAGATTTGGGAGCTCCTTAAAGGCCTGCTAGCCTTGGAAATCACGCACAGACTAAATCAAGTCAGAAAACTTTGATGAAACTGTTTCCTTAATATTACTTAACAGCTGACACTACTAGGAATACTTCCTGTTGGACTCGTTAAATACCTTAATCTTGTCACTCAAAGATACACTGGCAACGTGACAATCTGGCCGATCCCCTCTCTTTCCGAATATATTAAAATATTGGATGGTCCAACCGCAGAGGGGTTCCTCAAAGGAATAATTGTTGGCTCAAGGCGCACGTTTCCAAGTAAGATATCTTACTTCAAGAGAAGTCCTGATCTAGATTCAACAGAGATAAACCATATCCAAGCTATGCTTTCGATAGAAAAAGCCATAGAAATAAATTATGCAAGTGTTAAACAAAGCACCACTCAACTCATCGATGAACTAGAGGACTATGACCCTAAATTTGAGTCTAACTCGAGTTTCAATTTAGATCTTCCTGGAGAAGTGAATGCTATTGTTAGCTCAGTTTCTAACCCTTAATTCCTTAGGATCAGGCGCCAAGCCGTATTAGAAGTGAAAAACATCCTTCTATTCATCATCTGAACAGAATTTCTTCGTTCTTAATTCCACGAACGGGGTCTGTTGAGCTTTTCAAGAAACTACGTGAAAAGACGCCTCAAGAGAAACTTGCTGATGAGATTAACATGAATGAAAATTCTATGTCTTTTAATTAGCCATAGCTGCTATTGATTGCTTTAAGGCTCAAAAGAGCACACATTTTAAGTAACATTACTTCAAATTGTTTGATAAACAATTAGTATTAGCATTGAAAGAGAGTCTTTTATGAGTTTAGCTGCTGAGGAATTTCTAATAAAACACGTTGCTAAATAAACTACAAACCCCTCAGACTCTGTCGCTCGAATACAGCTTGCGATTTTGTATACAAATAGTAGGACATTCTACAGTTGGAAAGAACAAATTTTTTTAGAGTCTTTCACAGACTTTGAGGAGAAAATTGGTGTGTCATAACTATTATTTTGATTTTCGATCAGATTACACTGTAAAATGCGTAAATAAAAGATGAATTACTATCCTAAGTCCAGCTCCTTCAAAACCCTAAATTCACCACTCACACAAACCAGATAAACATATTAAATCAGTATTTTCTCTCACTCACTGATCAACTTTATTTCTAAAGATCAAAGTCGCCTTGCTTTTCCTTCTTGGCGCTAACCTTGACATTGATTTCTCTGCCTTTCAAGCTCTTGCCATTCATTTTTTCTTTATTTACGATATGTTAGAACGAAGTCTTAAAACGATAGGGTACCAATAGCAAGGTCAGCTTCTTCAGGGGTTTCAAATGTCACGAATCCATAACCAGCAGATCTTCCTGTGTTTCTGTCTTTGACGATGTCAGCACGAATGACATTGCCGTACTTCTTGAACTCATCCTTGAGATCTTGCCAGCTCAATTCCCATGAGAGGTTGCTCACGAAGACTTCAGAGCCATCAGTTTTGCGGTCAGCACGGACTGGTCTTTCTCTGTCACCGAAGTCCCTCTTTGGGAATGTCTTTGGGGGGAATTGTCTTGGCTTCGAATCGAAGTCTCTTGGTTTCTTAGGTTCACGGGTATCGCCCTTTTCATCCTGAAAGCAATTAAGTGAGATCGAGGAGTCATGTGGTAGGTTACAGGTCGAACACTGATTTCTCTTCCGTCCAAGACAGTGTTGTTCAACACCTTAATAGCTTTGTCAGCATCTTGGCTATTTTTGAACTCCACGAGACTAATAATGTTTAGTTAAAGGCTGAAGAGGGAGAAAACAATACCCGCATCCTTTGGATCTTCCAGTTTGGTCTTTGAAGATGGAAGCATGGTTTACAATACCAACTTGGCCCATATAGTCTTTAAGACTTTGCCATGTGGTCTTGTAAGCAAGGTTTCCAACAAAGACGTTAGCGGTTTTAACTTCCTCATCGGCGCTGATGATCTTTTTGGTAATTTCAGTTGGCTTTTCGGCTGTTGTGACCATTTTTCCTTTTCTAACACAATCCCAATTTGATAGTTTGTAATTTGTATCAATTCTAACAATTTTAGTTCAGCCAATTTGACGCCCACAGTCAAAATTTGAAAGGCCAGTGCAAAGAATTCGACAAACTAAAAAAATAACTTTTGGGTTTCAATGCCAGTTCTTTATAATTTTTCGTTGCAATGGACGAACTCAGAGGATTCCGAGAAATTCACCAAACCCAGAGAATAGTTGACATTGAAGTAACCAAGATTATGAGCTAATATACAGTTTAACTCTTGCTAATGATCGAAAAAAATGAGAAAGAACAGGTGTAGACTGTCGTCCGACTGGGCGCCATACTTGTTCCACTCTTTTAAATTGTAGTCTACACGTTTCAATTTTTCGAGCCTAATTTGAAAATTGGGGTAAGACTCTTAAAAGCTTCTGCAACAAATTTTCAAGCTGGAGCTAACCAAACTATCTCTAAATTAACGGATAAAATTTTTCGAATTCCTAATTCGAAGCGCTTCACTTTGACGACTATATTTTTTGACTGTTCTCTTTCAGGCAAATTACCATCGTCAAAATTATTGCTAAATTGATAATTAGAAAGGAACGTCATTCTTATAGTCTCTGGATTTCAAAGAGAACTCCCTGCTAATGGAGGGTAAACGTTTGGTGATTAGAGTTTGCTGAAAATTACAAGATCCCATCGAAATATCACTTAGGCAAATTATCTTGTATCGTTTTACCTTTCAAAACTTATACAAATTGCGACCTCGAGATTTTGAAAAACCCGCACAAAAAACAAAAATTTGAAATTGAGTTTTTGAGTGCAAAGTACGTCATTTCCAATTGCCAATGAAGCGGTTGATAGATGCTATTTATTGTGTTTCCTAGCAGAATAGTTAGATACTGGATAGCAAATTGTTGGAATATAACATTTTGCTTGCGAAAATCGATTGTAGCAAATAAACTTACGTATCTTTTCAATTAAAGTCTCTTAATTTATTCATTGGGTTTGTATTTTTTCAGTTAAGTACATAGTTTCAATTATGAAAGAATTAGATGTTTTAACTTGTTAAATTAATGAAGTAACCATTTCACCAAGATTTATATTTGCTTATGGGAAATTATCTCATCGATGGGAACTATTGTTCTTCCCAGCCAATGATTTTACCTATTTACAGAAATTCTGTCTCAAGGAACAAAAAACTTCGGGATGTGACCGACATCTAAAGAACTCAAAAATAATTTCTCCACTTTCTGAAAGCGTGGAGCTCTTTTCTGAGGGAAAAATGCTGAAAAATTATATGATTTGATTATATTTTTGCTCACCGGGTAATTAATTAGTATCCGATTAATTAAAACTCTTTGACAACAATACTACTTCCTATATAACTTTCAGTAATTTTCTCAGTAAATTTAAAATACTACTGAAAAGTCGAAATTGAAAAGGACTGCTAAGATATACTCTTTTCACACACACGCACACGCACATTCTTGTTAAATCTGAAAAATTATACATAATCTTGAGTTGGTGAGAAATCAGGTAATTAATTTCTTTAACTGCATTAATTTATAATATTAATATATAAATAAGCAGAGTTTTTTTTCAGTGTAGAGGGTTTCTTATAATTTTTTGTGTCAGAGCGTGCAAGATCGACAACCGGCCTACTGTTCATTTCATTGTATATACCCTGCAAATATTTTTCGGTCCTCTACTATAAATCCCAGTAAAGGTATGAGTCATTTAGAGAGTACGTAATGATAAATCGATTAAAATAAATGAAATTTTTGAATAAATGACAATGCTAAACGATATTTCTTCCATTCAAACAAAACTTAAAGCTTTACCTCGTAAAACTCAATTAAATCACAAGGATAAAAACAAGAAATGTTAAAATGCATGAGAGTTAAATTTATTAAAAAAAATAGTAAATGTAAAATGGTGATGATGAACTCAATCCCTCTACCCTAATGAGACCTTATAGCTTCTCAATTTGTACTAATACAATTTCACATTTCTACTAGTCCATTAGAAGGTAACATCATTAATAGCATCTCATGAGGATGGCTACTAGGATCACTATTAGTAGCAGTAGAATCGATAGTTAGTATTGGAGTATTTTGATGTTATAAAATTTACTATTTCGTTAATACAGTAATTTATTAGTAGATAGGATAGTACAATGATAAACTTAGCCTCTAAAGTAAATTGGAAGAAGAGTAGTTAATCTCACCATGTAATCCATCTGATTTTTACAAACAAATTGAACACGTTGGGTGAATTGAAAAGTTTCTAAAAAACTAATAGTGAATGGAATATTAGTGAATAAATCAAATGATTAGCAATATGAATATCATTAGTTTAAAATTCACATTTTCGCTTTGATGCGAATAAATTAAATAGATTTTCGAAAATAACGTTGTAATGAAATTAACGATAGTTTGGATTAATGCTAACTTTTGACTTTTACATTCAAATTATTTTATATAACGATTGAGCAGAATTACTCAATAACCAATATTAATGCTTTATTACGCTGAAAAGAATTGTATTAGTCAAGACAAGAAGCTCGCGCTCTTGGTCCCAGCTGATGTGAGCAGCAAAGAACACTTGCACTACCATCATAAGTGAAGCGATTTCTCTGCTGGAATTATCTCGGCCGCCCCTACATACTCACAGTCAGTGGTTTCAAAGAGATTGCTATGAATCTTGCTTAATAAATTAAATAGAATTTTGTTCTCTGTGGTTTTGTTTTAATTATTATAAAAATCTCAATTTCTTGAAAATTAATCTTTCCAAACACGGCAATTAGCATCATGAGTAAATGAAGAGACTCAAAATAGTGAATGATTATTATAGTTAATAAATTACTCGGAATAAGAGGCGGGACAAAGAGTAACATACAAATTTCATAGAATTTTGCATAGGGTCTCCTTAGTATCTCAGTTCTTCGAATTAATAATAAAGAAGAACTCTTCAAAAATTTAAAAAAGTATCTGACTTATATTGATCCTTTGTTGGTTCAACTGACGAAATACAAACACTAAACAATTGCTCTCATTTTTGCACCTGTGTGAAAGATATCTTTTGGAACCCTTGGGATTGCGTTTCTTCCTCCCTGAATGAAGCCTGTGCTTGGAGCCATACCCGTGTAATTTTTTTGCGCGTAGGGTTCATTCTGCTGTATTGGATATTTAGGACCTATTTCTTTGAGGTTGTATCCATTGAAGTTATGCTGAGATTCCATGTAGAAGTCCTGTGAAGGTCCATTGCCTCGATATCCGTTTGCGTCGTCAGCATATGAGATGGTAGAAAGACCCATTAATTCTGTTGGAATCTGGGCTTGTCCAAAATGATCCATCGGGAATTTCGCTGAAAACTCGCTTACTATAGTGGGCGGCTTATAAATACCATCTATATTGTGATTCGATGGCATATTCGAGTGCATTGGGAGGTTCCGAGGTGGGGCTCTTAGGAACTGTTTTGGATATTGATCAAATTCTGGCGGTTGGAATCTACCATAGTCATCTAGTCCTTGCTGTTCTCTGGGTATTTTTATATCAGATTTAGAGTGCTTTAAATTCAATTTCTTCAGATCATAAGACTCTCCTGCATTTTCATTCCAAATTTGTGGTGGTTGATAGCTTATTCCAAGTCCAATATCGTTATATAGTTGCTGATTCATTAGCATTCTTTCCTTCTGATCGAGATAGTTTGAACCTTTGAGTCCAACTAGAGAATCGTAAACGAAACTTTGTCTATAATTTGAAGAATAGCCAGGACTGCTATATAATCTATAAGGATTGGCTTCTTTTGCATGGCGTGAATAATCAAAAGGGTTCATATAGGAACCACGTGGAGCCTATGGCAACAATGAATGTTTAAGTATTTTTTTTTGCACTATAATCAGTTACGTGGTCCACTTGCTGTCTCCTTTGCGAACTTCGATCTGCTTCATTACCAATAGAATGACCTCTCGGATTAAGAGGAGGTCTTTGACCCCCAATAATACTTGGATATTGCCTATGAATATTGGATTCCTCGCTGCTTTTCAGGTACCGGTGCTCAATGATATCTGGTGATATGTGCTCTGGAAGATATGGTTGAGTCATGGGAGGTTGGTAACTTGCTGATGGTTTGTTTTTGCTGACCGAATATCGATGTTCTGGCATTTCTTCAAAGCTTGGCATTTGATTTTGCTTTTGAGAAGATTGGGATTGATGTGATACGCCTTGCAGTTGCTTGTTACGAAGCTCCGCTACTTCATCAAGAAACTTGGAGGTAGATAGCTGTTCAGGATTTTTGACTTTAAACACATCTATTGCATTATCAGTAAATTGCTAAATGCTTATAGATACTCATCAGCATGTTAATAATCTCCCCTTGTTTTGTATTCACTTCTTTTAATTTTAAGTTATCTTCTGCCAGCTTTGCAATTGTTAATCGATTAATGTTTATGCTTTATATTTTACTTTATTTAATTTTTCATGAGGAATGTCTGCTGGAAGATTCTTAGGTTCGGCGATCTGTTTACTGGAGATTGGATTTACGACTTTTTCAGCTTTGCGAGCAATAATTCATTAGAAGATTTGTCATAAAACTTGGGTGCTACTTTCTGCAGGCGCGCTGGTTCGAGGATTCAAGTGCTCTTGCAACCTCGTATTTCTGTCTAAATTTCCAGTAGTTTTCCTTGGCTCAGGTTCTGGGTTTTTCTGAGGATGGCTCAGTTGATTCATCTGATTGAACCGCGCTTGCGTTTTTTGATAAAGTTGCTCTTTCTCTCTAAACCAAAAATAAATTTGTTTTTATAGACAAAAATTATTATAAAGCCATACAATTCAGCTCGACGAAGCAACTCCTCATTTTCTTTTCGGATTCTTTCTTCTTCTCTTTTCTGCTCTTCAAGTAACTGGCGTCGCTCTTCTTCCTTCTTCCTCTTTTTCTCCATCATTTGATTTCTAATATTTTATTGTTTCAGAGAATCAGCTCAAATTGCATATCAGTCTAAATCTCACTCCAATGCCTCCTTCATTAATCTTCTCTGCTCTTCCCTTTTCTGGAGTTCGGACTGAGGAATATGTTCGTTCATAAAAAAACCCCTGACAGTTGTTTTCTTTTATGAAAAATATGTTTAGCACGCTCTCTACGGTATCAAGATTATACCTGAGGACTCGAGCCATTAAGCACTATGCTAGTGTTTTCAAATTTTTGATCTTTTTGCAAGTTTTGATCTCCTTTATCCAATTTATGTCTACAAGGCAAACTAAATTGACGAGTGTAATAGACTTCTTACGATGCATTTTGCTGAGCAGTTGCCTGTGTGATTCCAGTACCTCCACGATCCAGCTGATAATCATCCTCATATGAATTACTCATCTTCTGTAGTGGAGATGGCGATGCTGATTTTTTGTCTGCAACAGCGGAATTTCTCAGGTCCGCAGGAGCCTCTTCGTGGATATGGATGTTTTGGAGATCACTTTGCTCGGCTTTTCTATAAATACTTTCAGAAGCCCCTTCCTCCTCAGGATTCATGTACTATATATAGCAATCTTTCAGCTGAATATTGTCTTATTTTAGTTACGCTTTCATTTTGTGCTTTGTTTAACTTCTGCAATTGTCTTCCTTTTAGCGTAGTTAACGGCATTCGAGTTATTTCAGGACTAATTGGATTTCCTAATCTACCCTACACGACTTAGATTCAATAATTTCAATGATCGAATACCTGGCGATTATTCGTGCGATGAGGAGCCGTCTGAGGGATTTTTCCTTCATTGTCGCTCAAGTCTGCCAGAAATGTTACTCGTTATCATAATAAATTTGGTACCAAGACGTTCATTTTTAATTGATGCTCTCTGATTTTGGCTGGATCTTCTTGCTGTATTATCCACCCTTTCCTTTTTTACTCTTCGAACACTGTCGGCTCTTTGTTGCTGCTCAGGACTCGTGTCAGATTTCATCTGTCGAATTAATTGCTGATCTTTAGTCCCATAATGCTCTTCTCGATTGATAATGACGTTTTCACCGAAAGGATTTCTTGAAAGCCCTTTCGATTTGATTGGCACGCTCTTTTTGATTTGAAATTCCTTGCGGCTCATATCATTTTTCTGAGTTTATGTAAGTTTTATTTGCTCAACTTTTATTTTTCTTATTTAACAAGCTGTTGCGATTTTTGATCAAGCCTATTAACACAAAAGGAGAAATAAAAAACCAGCATATAATTGGTCTAACAGAAACATGTTTTATTCTATTAATACAAGCGTGTTAGAAATGAATGAGTGGAGGGGAGTTGCTCGGAGAAAGTGATAATCTATTTATTGAGCATTAATGCTATTTTTCTTTCTTAGAGATATCTAGTGAGAAACTTAACGAATGCAAAAATTAACAAGGATACAGTCTATTAAAACGCATGATACGAGGATGCTATAAAGAATAGCCTGACCGAGATTCAATATTGTCTAAGCCCCAATCTCCTTAAGAAACAAGATACAATTCCCTCTGGAAAAGTGGACTAAAAAAATCGACAACGACAGGATTCGAACCTGCGTGGGGAAACCCCTGGAGATTTCGAATCTCCCGCCTTAGACCACTCGGACCACGTTGTCTTTCTGAACTATCTAAGACCATTTTTCCGAGTATTTCTTGAATTGCTACATTTTGTCATTAAAGCCAATTTGTAGACGTTGTGTTATGCTCACAATAACTAAAAAAAAACGACAACGACAGGATTCGAACCTGCGAGGGGAAACCCCTAGAGATTTCAAGTCTCTTGCCTTAGACCACTCGGACCACGTTGTCTTTCTGAAATATCAAAGGTTGTTTGCTCCGATGTTTCATCAAACGCAAAATTTTTTGCCACACTCACAAAAGTGAGGCAAAATCACCGAAAAAGCAAAATTAACGCAGACTGGTATTCTTCATTCTCTGGATGTACATATAAGAGTTCCCCTTATTCAAAGACAAACTTGGAGCGACGTTCTATTTTGGTCTCAAAACCTCCAAAAAAATCGACAACGACAGGATTCGAACCTGTGAGGGGAAACCCCAGTAAGTCTCCAACTTACCGCTTTAACCACTCGGCCACATTGTCTTCTTGTTTGCATATTGTTGTCGTTCTCCATCCACTTTGATTTTTTCCTTACTTTTTGTCATCAAGCGAAAGTCTTCCTCTTCTATTTAAGCAAGCCAGTTTCTACGTGTGATTTTCGTTCTCAGCCAAACTTCAGAAATTACCCAACCTTACCCTCTTATATTACTGGCACCTAACTACAGACAGAGCGCTAGGCAACACAAAATTAAGTTTCGAAAACTAAGAGGAAGAATATAATCCGCAAAAGCAACTGAACTAATCATTTAATCATCTTGTATAAGCCTCATCTCATCACCCGATCCTAAATTTCATATTAATTCCCAGAAATGAATGCTAAAGTAGCTGTTATTTTTGTGCGAAATTCAAATACTTGATCAAAAATGCCTCGGCAATTAAAATTTAACTGAATCGAAGAGTAAGCACCTTCATCAGAGTAGTGAGTGCCAAATCACCTCTATTCATCAACCATTATGTCAAACAGAACTCCACAACGCACTAGATACCTTGGTGATCCATCAAGAGACATTCGATCTTCCAAACAATTCTCTCCTTCAAATAGAGGCATAATTTCGTCAAGTTCACGACCTGCTGATACTCGAAGTTCAAAGAGATATCAAGGAATATCAGATTCTTCCTCCGACTACGATCCTTTGACAATAGACTCCAATTCTCAAGAACTAACGGGATATTTCCCTTGTGATAGTAGGTCGCATGAGAATTTCAACATTTACGATAAAAAACATCCTTTAATCAACGGATCCTGGCAGCATCCACAGTCTCAACGAATTCCAATTCATCAACAAGAAAATTCTTCTTTCGCGTGTAATCAGCAGAGAGTTTCTCGGAAAAACTCGCAAAAAAGTTTGGGAATGCGGCTGTCTCATCGTCAATCACGACATGAAACGGATGAAACTCTTGATTTTACATGCAGTCCAATAAATAGTCAGCTTATGTCCTACGAGGCTAACAATAGCAGCGTTTTTAAAATGCAAAATGAACAAACAAATCTTAAGCCAAACACATCTGGTTCAGCAAGCCAGCGATACCAAAAAGCCCATAACGATTTTCGAAAGCAGGCACACAATAAAGAGAATATTGGACGCCAGTCTAAAGAGCAAACTTTCTTAAAACGAGCGAAATCTCAACCACGGCGTCACTCATTGAAGTCAGACAAAGCTGCCGCAAATTCATTCAAGCTAAAGGAGAACAACCTACTTCAATGCAGGAAATCTATAGACTCAGAGTCAGAATGCTTAAGTGCTACTTTTAGAGCCCAATCGGATAACGCTAGTGTGCCAACAACAGATAGATCAGAAAAAACGAAAATAAACTCGATAAGCACAATTTCAAGTCACGAAACTCGCCAGCAGGGCTTGGCTTCTTTCATTCAAAGCAATTTGCAGAACGTTACACGCTGTAAAATCCATAATCAGGTCTATACTCTCTTTAACCCAGTCACAAGGCAATTTGCTTGCATTGAATGCGTGTATAGCCAGCAACCACATTGCAAAAAACAGCAATCGTATATTTCTTTGAGGAACGCGTTCCCAGTCATTACTGAACAGAACCGCGCATACAAAAACGAAACAAAAGAAAATATCAAACTTCTTGACGACAACTTTAATAATTGCCAAACCAGCATTAAAATGATTAAGCACAACCTTGAATACATGACAAACTTGGTGAATAAGGAATTTCAAATCCTCCAAGAAGAATTGGTGGCTCGTAAGAAACACCTGATTGAAGCAGTGAAGACAATTTCCTTCAACCGAATAAATGAATTAGAAGCGAAGGCTGAAGATTTAAATTTTTTGAGAGGTTGTTTCAAGGACGCCAGAGATGTCGACCCATTTCAGAACTTTGAACTCGGGATCCATTTCTTTGCAGTGTTCAACTTCTTGAGGAATTCTTTTAAAAATTATGATTATCGCACTGAGGTCCCTTGTAAAGAGTCCTTAAGATTTCTTGAATTTCCCAACCGAGCAGAAGCTCATGTCTTACTTGCAAATTATGGACGGGTCAATACCACACAGAAGTCTTCTAAGATTCCTTTGAAAAGATCAGCTAGCTTTGCAAATGTGCCATCAAATACGCCCCCGACGTCATCTCGATCTAAGCAAGGGAATTCAAGTGCGACGAGCAAGTCGAATTCACCAGGTATCAGAGTAATCAAGGTGACTGCGGCCGCGAATTTAAAATCTCAAAGTATCCCTAAGCAGCGCCATTCATTCTCAAATGAAGTTCAAAAACCTGTTTCTGACTCACTCAACATCTCCTTTGAGCAACACAATAAATCCAGCACTGTATTATCTCATAGAGCAGTCAATTCGATTCATATTGATGATCACATTCCCGTCAAAGACCATAAGTCAAGTCAATTCCTAAGCCCTACACACCAAGAAAGCACAGGAAACCGTTTCTTTAATTCCGTATTTGAGGAAAACCGATTTGAACCCCGCACGCCTCCTCGGGATCTAGATTTTGGACCAAAGAATCAGGATTCGACGATCAGCAATCATTCTCAGCAACAGCAGGAAAGAATTACTTATCAGGAGAGGTTGACAGCTACTCCAAATCGTCATTTCATCTGTAATGAACAAAAAATACAATCTGATGATTGTCAATATTTCCTCGAAGGCTCTATAATAACATTGAACGTTCCTGAACTAAGCACAGTTCTTCCTCCAAATTTCCGGAGTGCCCAACTTCTCTATCGAATGTCTCAAGATGGAGCAGGATCTGAGATTTTTCATGCAAAGGTTGATGACATTTCTCCTCTGCTCGTCTTTGTCAAAGCTAATACCGATTATATCTTTGGGTATTACGTTCCTATTACTTTCAAGAAAGAAGACAAGTATGTTTCATGTGATAAAAGCTATTTGTTCTCGTTGAAGAACCCTGAGCTCAGGACTCCGATGATATTCCCTCTGAAGCTAGATAAAAAGTTCATAGCGATATTCCAGAGCTCCAAGAGCCCTTGTCTTGGGTCGACGCTTCATCAGAAACAGGATTTATGGATACAGTAAATTTTTCTCTCTTAAGCACTGATTAATGAGTATCTATCTACTAGGTTTGATAATTTGAGCAGCTCATGTTCGAACGTCGGGTATGCATACAGTTTACCAGAGTCACTTGATGGAACAAAGGTATTGGGTGGTAGATATACTGATTGGGAAATTGAGGAAATTGAAATTTTTCGGGTGTCATTCTAACTGTCAGGCTTTTCTGTGATAAAACTCATTTGTGCGTGTATCATAGTTGTCAATATTAATGATATAGGTTCAATAAAATTGCTTATCTGTCTTCTGGATATTGATTGTCATAAAATCAATTTTGAGAGATTAGACTATTTAAAATGTTTGGTTAATTTGAAGCATTACCTTCAGATAGTTTATCATATGTCTTTTCTTTGTAAAGAATTAAACTGGATACATTTTTTACATTGTTGAAAGCTCAGTTCTGAAGAGAGAAGTCCTTTTATCTTCATGATAAAGTTCAATTTATTCTGCTCAAGCCTTGTTTGTCCATTGAAGGTGTTTTGACTGTCGAGCTGGGAATTTTTCTTTTTGAGCAAAAAAATCCATAAAAAAGATATCAACAACAGCTGCCTTTCTCCAAGATTAAGCTGAGAATAGGGCTGTTTAACCTCTCATTTGAAACGAAGAATGAGAATGTAAGAGTACTTCGGATTTTATGAACGCTTTATTTTTAAATAAATTTGACTCTCAGACAATAAGCTAAACTATAGAAGTGTTTGTTCTGAGAGAAACGAGCATCTTTTTGGGATTCCAGAGATAGCACATGAATATAGTTACTCTAAACACCGAAGAGAATGAAGAACACAGGCTAAAGAATACCCAAGAAGACGAGTCTGCGACGAGATCTCATAACGCGTTTTTTCAAGAGTTGGACCTTCAAGAAAGCAAAAAGGATGACGATGAAATCCCCACTGAAACTAATCAGAGAGATATAACTTTCTCGGCTCCCCGAGAGCACTCTCGTCATTTAAAACCTGAGTATTTCATGATGCCATCATCTACAAATCGTGTTGAACACAGACGTAATAACTCTCTCCTTGAGAGAATGCGAGATTCGCTATTTGGCAGACAAGACTCAAGAGCTAATGAGCAATCTGAGCTGTCAAGTTCACGGGAATATCAAAAAATACCATGTGAGAGGGATCAGATTAGTGAGAATCAGATTGAAATCGTTACAACGAGACGAGATTCAGATACAGGAAGGTTTAGATCGCAATCAAATCGAAGTATGGATGAAAAGCAAACGAAAAATTTTACGAGAAGCAGCTATTTTAAACCGACTTTAGAGAAAGAACACTCAATACAGTCATCCAGAGGAAGCAAGTTATCAACCGCGAAACCGCTGTTCAAAAGATCAAATGCAGTTATTGATACTCAACAATATTGGAAAAAGATTCGAGCAGTTAGACATGTATTCAAATTCACAAGCAAGTAGCTATAGAGTGATAATATTGTTGGAATTTCATGGGAATTTTTTCTTTAGAGCTCATGTTTTGATGGAGGCGAGAACCCGCACGATAATGAAGGGGACAACGGTGCTGATACCAACAAGTAAGTGAGCTTGTGGTGAGCTTTTTCAACAATAAATTAGAGAGAAAACATAGGCGCTTTTACATTCATCCAGAGGGGAAGTTCAAATTTGTGTGGGACTTCTTGATTTCGTTAACGATTTGGTATTATGCCTTCGTTATACCATGGAGGTGAATATCAAACTTATGTCCCTTTGATTAAAAAAAACGTTAGGCTGGCATTTCGCATGTACCAATCGCAATGGAAATATATTGATCTAGCATTGGATCTCGCTTTTGCGGTGGATATCGTTTTGAAATTCTTCACAAGGATCGAGGTGAATGGAAATTTGACAAAAAACAGGAGATTGATTGCAAGGAACTATTTAACGTATAATCACTAAGATTATCGTGAATGAATGTTTGAAGTTTGTTATAATATTCCTCAGGTCAACATTTGCGTTCGATGTGCTCTGTACTGTCCCCTTCTATCTCCTGGATTCTCAAACATTAGCAATAAAGTTACTCAGGATCTTTAAAATTGGTCGACTCAAAGCCGTTTCTGATATGATTTTTGCGAAGGTATTCCTGGTGGTAGTGGCAAATTATTTGAAAATTTTATGTAAAAGCTGCTTGACATCATATCGAGAGGGAAACTATATCTCAAGTACTATCAGATTTGCAAAACAACTTATAGGTAATCGTTTTGTTCCTTGGCAAAAATTAGCATACTCTTTCTTATTTTTTATTAGACTGCTCTTTGTACTCGCATGGTGTTCTCATTTTCTAAATTGTCTTTGGATCATTATTGGGCATTACACACAGGAAACTTATGATAGATCCTGGATTCAACTATACGAGCTAAGCACAACATCGAATTATGACATCTATCTCCAAGGATTGATCTTCATCACCACGACCATAACAACAATTGGTTTCAGCAATTATAATACCTTTTCGAATTTAGAATCATTCTTTGTGATCTTCGTAGAGGTCCACTTTGATACCAACAAGCTAGCTGTCTAACCTTTAAAATATTCAGGTTTTTGGAATCGGAATGATGGCATATTTCCAGAGCAATATTAGCTATGTCTCGAAAAAATTCCATCTGCAACAAAGCAAGTTGATCCAAAATGTAAACAAACTTCATTCCTGTAAAATCAGAAAGATAATTTTCTGTCCAATCAACATAAGAGTGAAAACCTGGAGGCTTGGTTACGCGGTATAGAACTTGCGCGAGGTACAAGGCCGTTAGATACCAAATATTGCAATGACATCAGATCATTTTTCCGTTACATTTGGGTGAGAGATATCAAAGGCTTACTCTCGGATCAGACATATTTTTTCGATCTTCCACCGGCACTCCAACAAAGAGTTGGAAATCTGCTGTTGACGCAAGCACTACGCAGTTTTCAATATTTTTTTGATTTTTTTGAAGAGAAAGAATTCAAGCTCTGCATCCTAAAGTCTCTAAGACCTTTGGCGTAACTCATTGCTGTCTATCTACATGCCTGATTTTTTGAAAATAATAGTTTTGTGCAGGGGCAAAAAATCATCAAACGAGGGAAACAAGTCAAAGGACTCTTCTTTGTCCTGACCGGAGAGGTTGTCGTTTCAGATCTAGACGAAAATCCGCTGATAAAATTGTCAGCATCCAGTTACTTCGGCGACCAAATTTTTCTCAGACTGAAATCTCAGTTTTATTATACGTACATTTCTTATGACAGTGTAAGTATTAACCGCTAAATGATAGAGCGGCATCGGGAGTTGTCCATTGTTTTTTCCTTCCACGAGCTCTGCTATTGTCGCTCTGCGAGGATTTTCCTAACGCTCAAGAAAATCTTGAGAAGATTGCATTGATGCGGCATCGACAACTAAACTGGGTGAGGAGAGATGCAGTATTTTGGCGCAGAAGTCGAAAAGAAATGAGCTACCGTCGAAGAGGGATCCAGCCTACTATAAATCCGATTTATGAGACACAATCAAATTCTGAAATTTCAGAGCAGAGCTGCGATGTAAACGATCTGGAAGCTGAGAAAAATTCTCCAGAGCAATACATAATGCCAACAGGAATAAATCGAGGTGATTGTTTTTAGTTATTTATTGGCTAACTCTCTGCCCAGGTAAAGAAGAGCTTTCGGAACCTGAACCTGAAGTGGTGCTGATCCCAGACCTGAAAGAATCTCTCAAGAAGGATGTGCCAGTCGAAAGTTACATATATCGATCTTCGGCAATTGGAGGGATTGCTACAGCCGGAAATATTCCAGCTTTGGGGTTAGAGTCTTTCGTTAACGCAAGAGTTCTCGAATCAGGAATAAAAATGGCGAGGAAATTGGATCAGCTAGAAAAAGATAAGGTTTTGCTCAATTTCAAGCCTCGAGGCACTTTTGCGGGAAGCATCGTAGGAGAACAAGATGATCAGCAGACGCCCCAGTTGGTGATAGATTCAAATGAGACCCCGCAGGACAAGGGGAGTCTATATCCTGATGAAGAGTTACCTCAGACATATCATAATCCGTTGTATCCTCTCAATATGCCCACGTTTGAGATTCCTATTGATGAGCGAGTGCAAGGAGAGATCTCCCCGTTTAGAGGGAATCTTCCGGCTAGCGAGTCAGATTTGAGCGTAGTGGGCTCGAATAGCGTTCCAGCTTTTAATCATAGAGAGGAGGAGGAAGCGGAAGAGGATGATCTTCTTAACAGGAGCCTCGAGGTACCGATCAGCTTCATCCAGCCTACGTTCACCCAAGAAGAGTCTTTAGAAGAGATCACAGCGTTTCTTGAAGTAACTGCCTGGCTTTTTCCGATTTTTAATGCATTTTTTTAATTCAGAACCGATTGAAAATACAACGAACGAGAGTCGAGCGAATTCAACGCGAAATGCGATTTAATGCCATTGAGTTAACAAAAAAGGTTCGAAAAATACAAAGTCTTATTCATGATGAGGTCCCCATAAGAAAACCAACTCGGCGATGAAAACTAATTTGACAAATAAAATTTGTTTCTACATTTTTCCTCTTTAAACGTTCAATACACATTTTCTTGTCAACATCCATGCTATATTTATCCTTATTTTTTAGATCCCCCCTTCGCCATTATTTCAATTCTGAATCTTAAGCGTATTCTACTGCCTACGAAGAGCTAGAGTGCATAGCATCATGCAACTTTCACCCGAAATCCTAGGAGAAAAGAGAATTAGGCACAAGGCACGTATCTGCTTTTTCTTCAAACATTTTCCAGACAGTCGTTTTTCAGTTACGCTCTCAAAAATTTCAAAATGAACATTTTCTCCCTCCTAAATTCATCAGAAAACGATACAATATGAAGAATCGAAGAGCAGATAATTTGATTTCAATCTAATCTAACTGCTTAAGGGGCAACCTTTTTCTCATCTTTTGATTCAGTGTTCTCTCCATTGGTTTCAGATTTTTTCTTCTTCTCTTCCTCTATCCTCTCAAAATGATATTTGGCAAAACTCTTAGCAACAATAATCGGGAAAACAAGTGTTGCTTCAGCAAATACTTTGACAAAAGAAGCCGTTTGTCTCAATTTTCCCCAACTGAGTGCCTCTTGAGGTTTCGCTCCAGCGTCACTTCCGTCATAGTCCATACCAGTGTTCACGAAAACAGCAAAATCAGCTCCATTCCTCATGAGATTTGCGTTCATAATATGATGCTTTACAATTCCTCCTCCTAGAATTACGACTCCAGTCTTTTTCGCTTTCAAAGCGATTCTGTTTATTTTTCTAATGTCTCTAACGATATCTACAATAAATCTTTCCTTCTTGTACGAATGGAAAAATAGCATATCTCCCATAGAGCCATCAGTCAATGCTGGACAAAATACAGGGATTTTGTTTTTTGCTGCCCAATAGTACACAGACTCTTCGTTATTAATGCGTTCACCAAGTCTCTTGATGATTTTGCTTGGTGTCCAGAATTTATTCTTCTTGACTTGTTCCTCGTACATCTCATCATACAACGGCATAATCCAGTCTTCAAACTTACAGTAGTTATCATTTGGGACGATAAGATTCCCAATTCTGTTCAACGAATTTTTTCTCATTTCAATGTCATTGGCATTAAAGTCTCCAATAAAGCTAGGCGCAAGGCACTTAACAAAGTCCTCTTCAACGCCTCCAGCAGTTGTTACAATGGCATCGACTAATTTATGTTGGACAAGGAATCTGAGTATCTCTCTCATTCCACAAGATATCATATTGGAAGTGTAGCCCAAGAAGATTGTGCACTTTGTATTTTTGCGGACTTCTGGGTCTTGATACTCTTCGGTCTCGGTTTCAGGGTTATAAGGCTCATCTGAGAGTCTCCAAGCGAGCATTTTGTTGATCTCTTCAATTGCGAGGCTGAGATTCGTAGACTGGAAGCCCATGGAAGCATATGAATCGAATAACTTGTCGTAGTTGATTCCTTCGTTGAAATCATAGCCTTTTACGACTTGTAGCGTTGCTGGTACGTTTTTACTCTTGCTTAAGACAGCTCCGATTAATTCTTTAGGAAGATATGATTTATCCTTCTCTTCGGGAACTTTGGTTGTAGATGACTCTTTTTGAGGCTCCATATCTGAAGGTTTGCCTGAAGCTGATTTTGGTGTAATTGATATAGTTGTTATTATTGCACTTTAAATTTTCAAAGGTATTTATAGATTAGCCGAAAATTAAAACCTACACGAGTTTGTTGATGTTATCAGAAGTCGTAGTGGGCTCGACTACTCGAATGCTCGAGAAAATGAGTTTTTTCATTTGGTCATAAGAAATCAGCGGAGGTAGCACAATAAAGTCTTTTGAAGAGATGAAACTCATGAATAAAGTTAGACAGCTCTAAATTAGCTGCCAGCAAGAATAATCGGCGGCGATCTTAATCAAAAGAAGTTTTTTGTGAGTACTTTCTGAACTGAATAACTGGAATCGAGCCTCAAAATCTGTAGAGACTATCTATATTGCGAAGTACAAAATATATTAAAAATGTAGTTAAAATCAAATATCGTTCCAACTCTAAAAACTATAAAAACCTGCTTGAAATGAAAGAATGCTGGAAGATAATTGATTGACTGATTGAACGCTTATTTGAGGCAGTATATCCTTTTTGATATGCTCATTGCCTCTTTTCATAACTTTTATGCTCAATGAAGTCTTGAATCGATTTTAGGAAGTGCGACCGATCTTGTCTTCGCCGTTGCTGTTTTTTCAGCGGTATTCATGTCTAAGGACATAATTTTAAGGGCCAGTGTTTTTTCTGCAAGAGTCTGAATCTTCTCAGGTGCAGGCTTCTTTAACATCGTGCCCAGTCTAATAATTGTCATTTAAACACTTGCTCAAAGCATCATTGATTTACGTGCTATACATCCATTTCTGCTGGAAACTTGTTCTCCAATGGTCCCCGGTTTTCAAATCTGATCTTCTTAGCTATAGACAAAGTTTCGATTAGCTAACTGTTCGGTCTAACGCATTCTACCTTGAGCTCAAAAGATGATTGATTTAGTCCTGAGCTGAACGCTTCTTTGTATTTGACTGAAAGATTGCGGTCGTTGATGTTCATCTGGCAAAATCCAAAGTTAATTCTCAAATCGTAGCCGAGTCTAGTCAAATCGTTTATTCCTTGAACAATGGCTTCTATTGTGGAAGAAGCAACTTCTTTGGCAAGGTAACTGTAAAAAAAGAAGAACGAGTCACATCAAGCACAATGTAGATGAACGCATACCAAGCATTAGCAATTGGAACAGGATTGCAAAATATCATTCCGAAACCTTGCTGAAAGACAGAGTGTTGCGACTTTGGCACTATAAAATAAGCTATAGACTCGTTCGAAACCGTTTAACTTACCTTCAATTTCTTGTTTTCCTGGGAAGCGAGAGAGGAGGTATTTGAATTTACCGTCAATCAAGAAACATGGGCTAATTAAGCATATGAAATGAGTCCAATGTTGCTGACAGATGCAATTACCGAATGGTATGCACATGCTTTCTATCGGCTCTTTGGTCATCAAGACTCTTGTTGAAATCGGACGCCGTAAAAATGGCAGGTTTGACTTTGTCTGAAATAATCTCAAAGGTAAATGCTCCCAATCCTCGTACGCTCACACTCTAACAAGAAATCATACAGGTATTTAAATGGAGAAGCGCGAGGAAAGATACCTTGCCATTTTGCATATTTTCACGAATGTATTCGCAAAGAGCTTTGAAAACTACGTGAAACTTTTACATATTAGTTATTTGGTTTCAGGAAAAATGAATACTTGAGACTTTGGTTCCAGTGGTTTAAGCGAAGTGATCGTCCTTGGCTGAGATTCGAGGTGTCTTCCAGGATAGTTTTTTGGATGTGCTAAAATCCTTGAAAATAACAAACAAAATGCATGAGCCATCAAATCGCATAAGAGAGAAAGGTTGAAAAAGAAAAGTTTGTGTAGGAAAGCGAGGAGACTCTTTTACCATTCGAAAATTTGGTCAACGTCCATTTTGTTTGCGAGGTTGGTCTTTTATAACTTCCCAATAAATTAAAATTTAAGATATATTTGGCGTCAGTTTCTTTATTGTAATAAACTTTTTTGACTAGTTCTTGAATGTATTAAATTATTAACCTGACTATTATGCAACCAACTGTCTCTTATCTCGCAGCAGAGTGCTCTTTCATTAATAAAGAGCTAGTAAATAATTAGGCTTTGTCTCTAAAAAGGCTGGAGAATAAAAAAAGACTGCAAAAATTATCGATTGAGGTGCAAGAAATTAATTCATATTGATTATTATTAAATACATAATTCTCACAAAATTTAAATTCAGATCATTCCTTTAGCCAAATGCGCTGGTCCAATCGAAGGCTGTAAGATAAAGATATCAGGTTAGCAGAAGTCAATCAAAAATTCAGCATTACATGCTCATTTATCAGTTCTTCTACAGCTTGCTCAGAAACTCCTTTCGTAGCCATCAACTGTTGTAACAGCGTATGAATTTTCTGAGATGTGCGGAAATTCTTCTCACTGAGCTCCGTATGCAGTTGATCCCTTTCTCTTTGTCTATCAAGAAAAGTCAAATTAAAACTTTCTTCTACTAGTTTACATTTCAGCTAGTTCTTTAAGCGCTTGATTGTATTGCTCAGTTTTTAAAGCAAGTTGCGCTTCTAGGTTCTTTCCTTTATTCGTCTCTTTCTTCCCTTCATTGATCTAGCATTACAAATGTCCATTTTTAGATAAACCCTTGAAAAAATTCAGCTCACAATCGCTTTCAGTTCTTCATTTTCTTTCTTTCTCTCAGCAAGAATCTGATTCAAACGAGAATTCTCTTTACTCTTGTTCTCGAGCAGTCCTTCTAGCCTGGTAATGTGGGTGTTCATTTCTTCGATTTGGATCTCATGTTGGGCCACCAGCTCTTTCATTTCGAGATCTCGCCTCTTGAGATCCTCTTTGACTGATGATTCATCTGTGTCCTCTTGGTGTAACTTTATCTTGAGATTCTCAATCTCCTTCCTTCGTTGCTCATGCAATGACCTAAGCCGTTTATTTTCCTCAAAAGCATTCTTCAATTTTTCTTGTAACGTTAGGAGTTGTTCATTCAAATCCTCAATTATCCTTCTCAAATCAATCTTTTCTCTCTCAGAATCCGCTGCAGCCTCATCTAAAGCCTACAGAGCCAGAAAGTTACATTCTCACACACGAAACGTGACATTACTCTCAATTGATCAGATAATTCGTTGAATTTTGAAATATAGTTGGCTTCTTTTTGTCGGAGTTGAGCAATTTCGCGCTCATATTTCTGATTGCTTTCTTCCATCTCAGTGAGTCTGGCTTCTACATTTTTTTCCTACACGTTGCCAGAAAAAAAAAAGCTTATTATTAAAGATTAGGCAGGCTACACTGTACCATTAGCGTGGCTTGATTGAGTTTAATTTTGAGTTCATCGTTTTCAGATAATCTCGTCTTATCGAGAGCAGCGTACTTCGACTTCCAGAGCTCTATTTCTCTGATCCTCTCCTGCAACACATCAGAAAGCCTCTCATTTTCCTCTAATAGCTGGTTATTTTTTGCTTCAAGCTGATCCAGCGCCTGATCATATTCTTTAAATTTAAGTTCGTATTGGTGGCGCTCTTCTTCAACAGATGCCATGAACTCCTTCTTTTCCGACTCTACCACAGACTTCAGATAAACCTCCAACTCGGTCTTTCTTTTATCAAAAAGAGCTGCCTGCTCTTTTTCAATGGATTCTACTCTCTCATTAAGTTCTTCATTTTCTTCTTGCAATTGACGATTTATTTCTTGCAGCTTTGAGATTTCTTCCTCCTTTTCTTTCAATGAGCTTGCAAGTTCGCCATTTTCTTCGATGACTCTTTTGAATTTTGATTCGAGCGCAGCGAGCTCGCGTATTAGTTTTTGAATCTTCTCTTGGTCTTCCTCTCTCTGTTTCTCAAACGTCGCATGCATTTTTTTCACATCTGCATTGTCATTCGCCACAGCGTCATACTCCTCTCGCAGCTGATTATAATTATTTTGCAATCTTTCAATTTCACGTTGTTTTTCTTCCAAATGCACATGCTGGTCTTTTAGAGCTTCCTTCAGCTTTTTGTTTAAAGCTGCATGCTCACTTTGTAATTTTTCAATAGTATCTTCCTGCTCTTTGTTTTGTTTCTCAAAATTCTGATTCAATTTCTTTGCATCTGCAAGCTCATTCGCAGTTGTATCTAATTTTCCCTGAATTACATTGCGTTCTTTTTGTAAAACGTCAAGTTCTCTTTGTTTTTCTTCAAAAACTTCTGCAAGCTGATCGTTGTGTTTCTGTGCATCATCTAATTTGTCTTTGAGAGCTACAAGCTCATCACGCAGTCTTTTAATAGTGTTTTCGTAGTCTGTCTTTTTATTCTCGAAAATCTGATTCATTTTCGCTAAATGTGCCTGCTCACTTGCACTTGCATCCGATTTTCTCTGAATCATTTCTTTCTCATCATTCAGTTGATCAAGCTGCTCATTCAATCTCTCGATCTCCTCTTGATTTTCTTTCACCTGTTCTCTCAACTCTCCAAGCTCTTCATTTAATTTTTGAATTGTTGCTTCATGCTCCCGTTGCTGTTTCTCGAAGTTCGCACTCAATTGCTTCGTTTCTGCATCCTGTAAAAAAAAAAGATCATTCAGTTATGAAAATTAAATGTTGCTTACGAATTCTCTTCGTAATTTCTTTTCTTGGTCTTCTGCTGAAATGGCTCTGGCGTGATTAATCTCATCTTCATGTGCTCTCCGCATATTATCGATGGTCTTCGAAGCTTCTGCCCTCTCCATCTCCTATGTTTTTGCAGAAATTTGTTTAACAACACATTACGACTGGTTGGTGAAAGATACTATTTTCTCTTGAAGTTCTCTAGAAAATTGTTCTTTTAATAACTCTAATTGTCTTGCGGTCTTAGCTCTCTCTTCACTATCATCCTGAGGAACAAAACCTGATTTTTTCTCTTGAGATTGCGCTCTAAGGCCCTCTCTTTTTAATAAAATTTCATTTAACCGATCGACTTCAGCCTGCAAAACTTCATTATCCTCTTCAGCAGCTTTTAGCTGTTGTCTGAGCTGCTTAGCTTCTGTAGAATCAAAATTTGATTGATTGGTGTACATTTGATTCAATCGATGGTTTTCTTCTTGGAGCAGTCTGTTGTTGGCTTCCAATTTCTTTAATTTTTGAGCAAGCTCTTTGTTATTCATTTCAAGCTGGATCTTCTCTGGCTCAGGTCTCCTTCCTCCGAGCTGGAGGAGACGCGTGATCTCATCCTGCAGGAATTTGTTATTGCTCTCTAAGTCGATAAACTGCTGCTGAATCAAGCGATATTCCTTGTCTCCAAGTGATCGCTCATTTGTATTTGCTACTCTGTCCAATTGCTCTCTGAGTAATCGGTTGCTATCTTCCACAGCCTTCAGCGACTTTCGAATTAATTTATTCTCATCCTCAAGGTCAATTTTTTCTTTTTCGAGCTTTGAGATAACGAAATCTCTATCATTCTCCTAAAATCAACAAAGATTCAATTATTGCCTTAAATGATCATCCCTTCAATGCTTATCTTACAAATTTGTATTGGAGGAGCTCA
>ENA-UOUE01000460-UOUE01000460.1-compost-metagenome-genome-assembly--contig:-NODE-460-length-32466-cov-9.398746_pt1 | contig 32466 bp, 25 predicted proteins | sample MGYA00238146_ERZ747223 | MGnify/ENA primary metagenome ERZ747223 (study PRJEB28781, sample SAMN06268865) | compost metagenome | isolation source: single cell | place: USA: California, Emeryville, Joint...
GTTGACTATCGGGATATTTATATCCGGGGTGAATGGAGACGATTTTTTCGTCATTTCTGTGTGTGATTCAATCTGTCCGTTGCTCACGAGGTCCTTTTTCTGCATGCTTACTAAATTTTTTCAGGCAAATTATGACTCTCAAAACAAGACAATGAGTTACATAGCGACTGCTTATATTCATTATTCCATTGATCGAGACTTTCAACGGCTTCTCGGTCTTGATAATGAGCATCCACAGGTTTTTTCTCAAGCTCTTCTTCTAATTTCGCAGGAGATTTGTACTTTGGCTTGACGTATTCATTCATTGGCGTTCTTAGAGACACAGATCTCTCGGTTTTGCTGTCAGAAAGGCCGATAGTAGGAGCAGATGATTTTCTTGACCAGATTTGCGGCCTCATCAGTCCTGATTGCGCGGGTGAAGGGTCCTGAGTCGTTACTCCAGATTTAGTGCCTTTCATTTGAGGCTTTGTTAAATGCAACTGACTGCTTGGGCTACTAACGCGCATAGAGTCATGACCACTTCCATTGATCTCTTTTGGCTGCATTGTACTTGGGTTGGCATTGACTCTCTGCAAAGTTATGGCGAAATCTTCAGGTTTTTTAATACGAAGTTCCGAGTTGAGCCTTGGGCTTTGTAAATTCAGAATAGATAATCCTTTCCGTAACGGACTTGGAGCCTCTTGAAATTCACTAAAGTGAATAGAGCGTTTGTCTACTACTTCATGAGTTCCAGTGAAGTTAGAAAGGTTGTTAAAGTTGCTCTTAGGTGATGTGGCGCTGTTCTTGTTGTGAATGCCGGTTTCAAGGGATCGATTTGCTGCTTTTCTGCTGAAAAGACTTGCGATTGCTGTTGTCATTGAGAGATATGGTTGCTTATATGAGAGTATAGAGTTAGTTGGGATAGGTGGTTGAATAGGTTCTTGAGGTCAATGAGTTCGTTTGATGGGTTGTGCGCAGAATACAACTGGCAAAACTTTAAAATAAAATTGGAGAAAAACTCTGCCAATAATAATTTTGTTCTTACTACTGTGTCGAACCAGGTATTTTTCATAGTCAAAACAGTAATTACAGCATAATCAATTCCACCAGACGAGTTGTTAGAAAGATCTCTGCGGACGTTTTAAGGAAAATTCAGATAGACGATCTGTTACACCATCATAATATTTACAGAAAGGTTTCATTTGGTTCATCTTAATTCACAAAACAATATTTTTTGCTCAAGTAGCTGTCTCATCATGTCATCGAAGAGCTATCAGGTGTGTGAAGAGTTGAGAAATTAGCGCTTTAATGGCTTTTTTTTTGGTTGGGCTTATTGGTTCATTGGAATGAGTGATCAATGGTCTCTTGGAGCTGATTAAGTTCATGGAATAAAGCTGCTGAAAGTTGTCTCATGAAGATAACCAGCCTTATACAAAGGGACACTATTGCATTGACTGTTTCGGAAGATGCCTCAATATTGTTGAATCTGAAAGCAGCTAAGCTCCCATCCTAGTTACTATTTCCATGAAAAATCCAAGAGCTTAAAGGCTATAAACGCTGAAAACGAAATTGTTAACCGAAACAATATCGCCTTAAAACAGTATTGTCAACTTTTTTATCATACTGTACCAAACTTTGTCATCTCGTATCTGGCGATATTCCAAAAATTAATCGATTCTATCAAATAAAAGTTCTTCTGAGCGCTAAGTGATATTATCGTCATTTTTTTTTTAATCACCCACAATGTCTAATACTATGAAGGCGGCTGCTCACCCCTTCGAACTCCAGACATCGAAGTTCTCTCCTTCAAAAAAATCTCAAAATTATACATCAGTCAACATCTGTACCGCAATGCCGAATACGAGTAATGGAGAAAGACATCAAATCGAAAATCCTCCTATTGGGAAGCAAAATGCGCCAAGAACACAACTTTACCCTATGTTGCGTGATATAAACCTAAATGCAAAAGATCAATTCCAGGCTCACAATCCAGTGATAACCGACCCTTGGGATTTCCCCTCAGAAAATATTTCCTCACCCCAAAAGCTACAAACTTCAGGGACTAGTATAAATCCAATTCCTTACTTTTTTACTGATGACAAAGACGATATTTTTCTTTTCAACGCATTCAGTTCATCAAATTCTCAAAAAGAAACACCACACCTGACTCAAGCGAATCACTTTCCAATTCAACAGACAGCCAATAAGCATCAGTTTCCACACAGTTTAGAAGAGAAGTCTGAAGAGGCGTTTATTTTTCAAGCTCCAGTTAATAATAGGCATTCTGCTCCACTCATGAGGAAAAATGAAAGCAAATTTGAAGATTCCTTATCTCCACACAAATGGGAAAGCAATTCAGCCAAATTTGGGAGACAGAACAGTATTGAAGAGATTATGGAATCGGTATCTCAATCTGCGCATGGTGCCAGTAAATTCCTCTACGAAGTCTGCGAGCAGATCGGCAAAGAAAAGCCAAACTGCATCATTAATGACATAACCGGTGAGAAACAGGCAGGTTTTATTGCTACAATGACTTTGGAACATTATTCCTCAACTGGCGAAGGCCGCTCAAAGCAAGATGCCAAAAACGCGGCGTGTTTTGAAATTCTGAAAGAGCTCATCCAAAATGATCATCTTGCGGAGAGTTCTCTCAAAATGATTCTCTTTCGAAGTAATTTTCACTTTCGTGAGCCATCAACTTAAAATAATTCAGCGAAGCAAAAATCTAAACAAAAAGCAAAGATAGACGCTCCTTCAAGGAAATCTCTTGGGCATCTGGAAGGTGAGAATTTGTGAAGATTCGTTAAATCACACAATATTGACTTGCATCAGAAAACACCAAAATACCCGAAGGTAGAGAGAGCGTGATCTCATCGACGGTTAGTCGTTCTACTCAAGCTAACAGCGTTTTCAGTCGGTCCTTGACACCAAGGAATATTCTGGACGAGTATTTGCAATCGAGCTACTTTGAAGACTTAAGAAGCAAGGTTCCTAGAACCAATCGAAACGTATCTTTAGAATTCGAGGGGGGCTTATTTTAATTTTTTCAACAGACAGCGATTTCATTCGAGGACTATTTGTGGAGACAGAAGCTCGAACTTAGCAACGATGAGTACGAAAAGATGTCAAAATTTGTTCAAAATATGATTGATTTAATCAAAAAATGCCTCGATTGCAAATATTTGAGCGAGAAATGTACGAAGGAAAATCTGACAATACTCTCAATAGCTCAAAGGATCAAATGTTTGAATTTCTTCCCACTTGGCTCATATGCTTTGGGACATATGCGCAATACTCACAAAACCATTGATTTTTTGCTTGTTTATGAATTGACGAAAGAAGAATACCTCGTTGATATCACTCCAAGAGTTATTTTGGAAACACTTGCCGGTGTGCTCCGTGGTGGAAATAAAAATCAATCTTTCGAAATCAAATATGGGAAACTGGAGCAAAGAATGGACACAAAGCCTGAATATCTCGAGTTTTATGATCACGCCAGTGGTATAAGCTTCCGCTTGCTGGTAGCTTGCTCTGAATTTACGAAGCAGCAAGAATCTCTCGCCAAAGTCGCGAAAAAATATGATCAGAGATTAGTGCTTATCGCTCAAATCGACAATACTCTGAGAAAATATGAATCCCGACGTCCGTTCTTCAACAAACTTAGCATTTATCTCAAATATTGGAGGTACTATTTCTTCCCAGATTAATGGCTAAATATTTATTACTAGGAGAGGAAGTGGGCTCTCAGAAGTTCTTCCAGCAGAATTAATACATATCGTTTGTTTGCATATTGCAATCAATTATGAAGGCAGTTCTTTAGAAAATGGAGTAAAGTTATCCCCATATGAAAAGGAGTTAACATTCGATAGCTCTCACAATGTCTACTTATTTTCCAGAGTCAATCCTATTTGAAGAGGGTGATGAAACAATATTCAGAATATTGTGAAGCACTCTATGAGGTATAACACGATTTTCTTATGGTTCATTCTGAACGGTTTTAAGAAATTAGATAAGAAGAGAATATCAGAGGTCTCCCTGCAGACGTTGAACGATATACAGAAAGGAGAATATAAGACATCATTCTTCTAAATATTAAGGAATAACTGAGAAAGTGAGAGAGGGAGGTAGGATGACGTATTATTGATTGAGGTTAAATGAGGAATCGCAGCCTTTGAGGTGTTTGCGTCCTCGGTTCTGGACCAGCTTATACCTTTACTAATGATTATTGTCTTATCTTCTCTCTCTTTCTCTATGACACAAATCTCTTTTCAATAATATTAATATGTATGTTGGTAGATTTGTTTGAAATAAAGCGTGCTAAATTTGTAATTATCTGTCCTGTGGCATGGAATCCTTATTGTGCATACAAAGTAGTAATGTGTATATTGTTAGAAGTATCATGTCTAATTTCATTAAGCTTTATCATCAAATATGATTAAAATGAACCAATAATCGAAGGTCATTGGAGGTATTGATCCAAAACTTTCGAATTTTCGATTATTGAAATTCGCGTTTCTGCTGAGAATTTTAATTTCGCCTGATACACATCAAATGGGACGAATAAGAAAAATATTCAGCAAATTCCAGTCTAACAATTTGAATTTTGAGGAGTTTTCGAGATATCTTGCAGTGGTAATGCAGTTATAGAAAGGGGTTGAAAATACACTCCTAAATGACTCACAGTTATGTGACTGTTTCTTCTATAATATATATATCATCTGTAACGAGCAAATCTCTATATATCTAAGTCAAATTGAACAGGAACACTTTTTCTATCTTCAGGGCTGAAATAGCAGGCTACTCTTCGGTGTGTACAAGTTGAGGAACAAAGATTTACTGAAATCAACAAACTTCATCAGTATTTGTTATTAGATTGGCTTTGTTTTTAGACCCCTAATGTTTTGTGATATAAAATTATCGCTTCCCTAAACGCGTAAGATCATTCCTGGTAATCTAACCTACAAAGGATTCTCAAAATTTTGTCTAGGAAATACCAAGCAACTTTGTGTAAGCCGGTTACAAATGGCGTCAGAGATAAAATCGAGTTTTCAGCCCTAGATCCATCTGCTTTCTAAAGTGATTTAGTCAATTCAGGAAAAGTGAGAGAGCTATGAATAAACCCTTTAAAAATTGATAGAAAGTGACACCATTCCTTTTAAGCAACTACTGGATTTCATAAGACACTCGCAAATTTGAATTTTCGAATTTTACAATTTCGAAAGATTTTAATTTTTTGCGCCAGTACACAAAGGAGGAAAAGTTACTTTTTAGTTTTTGTTACATATTTTCTCATTTCTGCTCCCAACCAATAACATCAAAGCAGAGCACTCCTTTAAGCTGAGATACAAAAATAGGATTATTACAAAACCGTCCAGCTTACAAAAAGAAGTCAGTAGTCCAGAAAGATACGGCATATTTAAAAATATTCCTCATATTTTGTCATTTTTTATCCTATAAATCACTGAAAGTACCGAATATCACCTCGATCTTCCCCAATAGAGCAACAAATTGGGAAACGGCAGCTTTGTTTGTAATTCATGCGCTTCAAAGCTTCCATTGAAGCTACAACAATTTTGGATTCTTCGATTTAGAACCAGTTTTGCGCTGGTCATTTATTTATGGTACGTTGATTATTTAAACAGCAAAGTTTTGTAGCTATTCATATAATTCATATTAAAACCGAATGAAAACCTCCATTATCATTGCTCTTTGCTTGAGCTTCACCATCGCCCTTGCCGAAAGAGGCGAGCCGTGCTACAGACGACATCCTAATCCTCCATCTCACATCAAAAAGCCCTTGCGCCGATTTGGTGCAGAAGAACTGCCTGAAAATTTCTTCTGGGGCGATGTGGATGGAGTTAATTACCTCACCGTTGGAAAGAACCAACACATTCCGAACTACTGCGGATCATGCTGGGCCTTCGCAGCGACTTCAGCTCTCTCAGATCGTATCAAAATCATGAGAAAGGCTGCTTTTCCAGACATTCTTCTAGCTCCTCAGGTGCTGGTTTCCTGCGAACACCCTGACCTCGGCTGCAACGGAGGTAACTCCCTCACCGCGTATCAATACATTAAAGACTACGGCATCTCTGATGAGACTTGCTCTCCTTACCAAGCACGTGGTCACACAAACGGCCTCGGCTGCTCTGAAGACATTTATTGCCGTAACTGCGACCGCAGTAAAGGCTGCTGGGTGCCAGAAAGATGGGACTACTACACCGTTGATGAGTTTGGCAGCATTCCAAGCCGTGACGAGTTAGCCATTATGAATGAAGTGCATCAACGAGGCCCAGTAACCTGCGGGATCGACGCTAATTACATTCTTGAATACAATGGAGGAATTCTCCATGCAAACACAACCGACTTCGATATCGATCATCTGGTCTCGATTGTCGGATGGGGAGTTGAAGACGGAGTCAAATACTGGTGGGTGCGTAATTCTTGGGGCACTTACTGGGGTAACGCAGGCTTCTTCAAGATCGTCAGAGGCATCAATCACCTCGGAATTGAAGAGGACTGTACTTTCGCGGTCCCAGTGGACACTTGGACTGAGCGTAAACAAAACTCAAGCTCCCATGCATTGTCGAAGCCAGCGTCAACCTTATTCTCTACTCTTTCTGATTTCTTCTTTGGACAGAGCTGCGTGAGACAAAAGAGTAACAAAGAACTTATTAAGACTCCAAGACCTCATGAATATATCGCTCCTCACGAGCTTCCTGAGTCATTTGACTGGAGAAACGTAAATGGCGTTAACTATATTTCTCAGACCAGAAATCAACATATTCCAGTGTGGTGTGGCTCATGCTGGGCTCACGGCACCACTTCCTCTTTCGCCGACCGTATCAACATCGCAAGAAAGGGCGCATGGCCTCAAATAACACTCTCACCTCAAACTATTGTCAATTGTGGTGCCGGAGGTGACTGCAATGGCGGCGATCCAATGGCAGTATACGACTTCTCTCACCAAGAAGGTATCCCTGAAGAGTCATGCCAAAACTACGTCGCAGTGAACCCTGAGCACGAAGACTGCACTCCTATGCAGGTATGTAAAAACTGCAATGGATCTCCACCTCCAGCCGGTGAATCGGGCGACAAGAACTGCTGGGCTACTAAAAACTTTACAAGATGGCGAGCCTCAGAGTACGGTTCTGTCTCCGGTGTGAATAAGATGAAAGCTGAAATCTTTGCGAGAGGTCCGATTGGCTGTGGTATTGCAGTCACTGACGGCTTTGTTGCGTACACAGGTGGGATCTACAGCGAGTCATCAGCATTCCCATGGATTAATCACGAGCTTGCTCTTGTCGGATGGGGTGTAAAAAATGGAGTTGAATATTGGATTGGAAGAAATTCATGGGGAACTTACTGGGGAGAAGACGGATACTTCAGAATTAAGATGCATAGTGACAACCTTGCAATCGAAACTGATTGCGATTGGGCTGTCCCTATTGTTACGAGTCAAGAATATCCAGCTACCTATGAGCCATACGATGGTTCAGGTTAAATTGCAAAAAAAAAAAGAAGTGAGCCTACCAGTGGAATCAGTAAAGTAGCCTAAGAGTAGAAAATTAGAGTTAGGTTCACAATTTATATTATGCAAGGCGTTCAATTATTTTGCTATTATTAAATTATTCTTGCACGAAAACTCCTCAGAATTCCCAATTTAATATCAGTTAAACAGAATCTCTTAATCTTCAATCAAACTTGAGTTTCTTCCCATAAGTAGCTAAGGAATCTTTTTAAAATTACCATTGAATACTGATGAACTACTCTGGTAGATTCTGAAGCTCGGAAGATAGATTCTTCATCCTCAGTCTAACAATAAGGTCTTCAATTAAGTGAACTTTTCCGATTCTGAGAAAATTGCATTCTTCATCTTGGATAGTATAGTCGATCTGCCTGAGGTTCCATATTAACTAATGAATGAGCGTGGCTCGGTCCTTCTATTAAATATTAGCGGACATACAAGTTCTCAAATTTTTGAAAAATTTAACGTTTATTTTGAACAAACTACCGAGTATGATATAGCATTTTTTATAAATTTGATAATCACTACTTTGTATATTGACACTAATACACATGGGAAACGGCACTTCATTGAACCAAAAGGAAATTTCCGAATTACAGCAAGAAACAAAATGTATAAATTGCACTTGGCTATTTCCAATAAACCAACTTTTCCTAGTCACTCAAAAAGAAATCAAGAGAGTTCATAAAAGATTCAAAAAATTGGATCGCATGGAGAAAGGAGAGGTGACTCCTTACGAATTTTCTCGCATTCCAGATATAAATAAAGATCCTCTTGGTGCAGCTATTCTTATTGAGCTATTTGTAACCCTATTACATGTGCAGGAGAGCGTATCACAGCCATATTCTCGACAAACGACGGAAAATCAATTGATTTTATGGAATTTATCAAAGTATTATGGACCTTCCACTTCTTACTCACATCATCGATCTACTCTTGTTAGGGTCTTGGAGCTTTTCATAAAAATGATGAGAAATTGAAGCATCAAAGTAAGAAGAAGCCTCATTTAATTCGCATTAAATATTTTGGGCAGTTATGTTCCGGATTTATGATGTGAACAATGATAAATACGTTGATCATGGCGATCTGTATATTATTATGAAAAAACTCGTTGGAGACGATTTGGAGGATTCTCAAATTCACGAGATCGTTGCTAAAACTATCGCAGAGCATGATGCAGACCGTGACGGCAAACTAAACTACGAAGAATTCTTGAAGGTAATTCCGTTTATCATCGCAACCTGAATTCACCCATTTTAGTTAATCGCAAATTAGAATTACCAAGTCATTCGACATTAAAATAGCACGAATTTTTGCAATTACATAGTTTTTGCTTTTTAAGTTTTCTTATCCGTTGTTCCGTAAAGCTTCAAGTGGATCTTCAGGAGCATTGATTTATTGCCTTGTAAATTATTGACTACTCATCACAGTTTACACATCCTCATATCTAAATAAGAGAACAAAATATAAAAACAATTTTTTTATTTGCTACCATGTTGTCATACAGGACAACCACTTTATCTATGAGCAATTAGTCTGCATCTATTTGACTTTTACGGCCTAAGCCTATTTTCATCTACCGCTTTCATAGAGTCTAATTCATATCCAAGCCAAAGTTTGAATAAATTTAATTTTTTAATTCAAGGAGAGGAAGCCAAGATGCAAAGTGTACTGGACTGGTTGGGCCAATATCCTGCGATACAAAGACTTTCCAGCAGAGGCGACGAGCTTGATTATATACTTACTCGACATCAACCACGCGATGAAGATGAAAAGAAGTTAATCGACACGACCCAGTATTGTCCATACTTCTAACTTTACACTCATAATTATCAATAGGAATTCATTACACAAATTCTCTATTGCAGGTACTTTTCATTTCTCCAGTCTACTACAATAAGCTACTCAGGTTGCTGCCTTGGATTTTCTTTGGCTGTGAGTCTTCGAAGATATGCTCCTCAAACATTTGGTGAGCTATCCTTCACACGTATGTTGTCGGATCTCGCTCTTACAATGGCTGGGTTTATGATTGTCTCTGACTATGGTATTGATTCCGGACTTGAAAATACGGTTCCAATAAGAAGAGATCTCGTGTTAAAGGGTAAATGATTATGTCATTTAATGATGCTAATGGAACAAATGATGCAGACGACCCTACGTACTTGGGCCATTTGAAATCGAGATATTTGCAATTCCCGAAAGCTTACAAGGAAAGAAGTTTGTTCTTAGAGGTGTTAACGAAACAAGAATATGAGGAATGGTTGAAGAACACAAAATATCAGTTTGAGAGCAACTCCCAGGTGTAAACAAAGAATCCATGTTTCATATATAGAAAAATTTATGAGCATTTCGTGAAATAACCGATAAGCCGTAAACCAGTTTGTTATGATTTTAGAAACCGCTAACAAAATGTGAAAAAGTGGAAATTGCTGTTTTTCACTCACTGATAAGGAATTTAGCCAAAAATTAGAATATTAGCGAGAATAAAATTTATTTGGAGACGTTTTCTTTTTGTATGATGGAAAATGAGAAAACTATTCCGCTGAGGTTAGGAGTGGAGGTGATCCAGTGGCATAGGTAACTAAATAATCAATTGTGAGGGGAAATGTAAGACGTGATATTTATTTATCTTGATGCTGCTTTAATTACTTTAATAAAAATTCAGAACGTTAAAATAATGCTTTTTTAATGCTAATTTCAGTGTTGAACATTGTACCCTATGGGGAAGACCCTCCGTTCATAAACGGATTGGTCGTTTCCTCTCTTCAACTTTTTAAATGAAATTTGTTAAGTGCAAAAATAATGCGTCTGGCAACATCACCATTTTTCAAGATTGAAAATTGCAATACCCACGGAAAGCAATTGACTCGAGGTGCGAAAGAGAGAGACCCTTGTTTTGAATGTACAATTAAGGCTATCAACAAGCATTAAATTCTATTGACGTAAGTCTCTCTCTCTGATGTTAATAAAAACTTGAGAGCAATAGTTCAGAGACATATTTTGCAGCAAAACTGATACTTAAAGACTCTCATAGCGAGTTTGTCTTGATTTATCAAAGCACTTAAACTACACTTCTTTTTTCAAGAATCAATCACCTTAAGCAAATATTTCAACTATTATCAGGAATCTAACCACTCTGAACGAGGAATCACTAGCTGAAGGTTGACACTGTTGTTGAAAATAACCTGATAACTTGAGAACTGTATTGACCTTTCAATAGCGCTTCGAATTTGATACCCCCAAACCGACCCAAAATGATGCACTTTCGAAGTAAAACACTTTATTTACTGACATGAAAACGAAATGAAAGCCCTTCTGGTTGCGTCTACTTTCTTAAATTTTATTAATGAGATCCGGACAGTTAGAAAGAGGACCTTTCTGACAAGTTTACCGTTTGAATATGACATAAGATACAGTAATTCTGATGCATTCTGATCTTCTTTCAAGTCAGTTTCTGATCTTTAAATTGCCCACCGTGCTCTTTTTTGTTACTGCTCTCGGCTCGAACCGACCTAACTTCGAGAATGCACTTGCTTTTCATCATGAAGACTTCCTGCCTCGCTGTCGATGGATCTAATTATTCACATTCACTCATAACAACTGTTCATTATCTTGAAATGATGAAAACACTCCAATGAAAGGTGTATCAAATCGATCAGATAATACACCTTTAATCAGTCTAACTGCAACATCATGTTCCTTGTCATAAACTGTGCATTGCAAGCAGACGATCTTCTCTAACGGCTTTTACAAAGAGCTGGCTGCCTATTTAACTGAGCCGAGTTAATAATTAATCAAACTGATCTAATTTGTATCAATCCTGAATCATCTAAATGACACAACTAACAAAACGCTGTATCACAGGACTTTCATCCAAAGTCACTGCTATCCTCGGATCTCAATGGGGTGACGAAGGTAATTTCCTCTTCAATCCCCAACTTCATCCTCAAAACTTCAAGGTAAAGGGAAGCTTGTTGATATTCTCGCAGAGAAATATGACATCTGTGGTCGATTTAACGGAGGAGCTAATGCTGGTAACACACATTTTAACTGTTAAAATAACACAAAACTTAGGTCATACTGTTGTCGTTAAAGGAAACAAGTACGCGTTCCATCTTCTGCCTTGCGGCATCCTTTACGACTCCTGTGTTAATCTCCTCGGAAACGGTGTCGTCGTGCATATTCCCACAATGCTCGACGAGCTGAAACAACTTGACCGAGATAATATTGATTACAAAGGAAGACTCCTGATCTCAAACCGCGCTCATCTAGTCTTAAACTCTGAACTAGAAGCAGATGCCGCAAGCGAGTCAAAAGCTCAGCCAGGTAACTTTCCCTTGAGATAAGTCCCTCACATCATAATAGGAAAAATGCTGGGAACAACGAAGAGAGGTATCGGCCCAACTTATTCTGCTAAAGCTAGCAGATACGGAATTAGAGTGGGTGATTTGCTCTACTGGGATAACTTCCAAGAGAAATACAATCACCTCGCAACTAAGTTCTCTGAGTCGCATGGCATCAAAATCAACAAAGAGGCTGAATTAGCTGAAATCAAGAACTATCGAGACTATTTGATGGATAATAAGATGATTGTTGATGGCGTTTTGCTCATCAATCAGTACCTCAAGGACGGAAAAAGGATTCTCGTTGAGGGTATGACATCCTTTCATTCTACATAAAACCTTAAATTTTTTTCCCAAGGCGCCAATACAACCATGCTTGACCTTGATTACGGCACTTATCCTTACGTCACGTCTTCAAGTACGACGATCGGGGGTGTTTGCACTGGTGTTGGAATCCCTCCTAGCAAAATCGAAACTACGATCGGAATAATGAAGGTATATAGAAGGTGTCACTTTTTGTGCTTTAGCTTGTTAGGCTTATACGACTCGGGTTGGAGAGGGTCCATTTCCAACAGAACTCAAGGACAATATCGGAGAGCACCTTCAGACAGTGGGCCATGAGTTTGGGGCGACAACAGGAAGAAAAAGAAGATGCGGCTGGTTAGACCTCCAAGTCGTTAAATACTCGAACATGCTTAATGACTATACTTCGTTGAATCTGACAAAGCTCGATGTCCTTTCAGGCCTCTCTGAAATAAAGATCGGTGTACACTACACTATCAACGGGAAGAAGATTGACCACATGCCCTCCACAATTGAAGAGTTGGCGACGGCGAAAGTCAAGTATGAGGCGCTCCCAGGGTAATTAGCAATAGTTTTGAGTATGAAATTTATTATTGGTGTCTAGTTGGAAGGAAGATATATCCAAAGTGAAGAAGTTTGAGGAACTCCCAAAGAATGCCCAAAGTTACATTAAGAGAGTCGAAGAGCTCCTTGGAATCCCAATTACTTGGGTTGGGACAGGAGCGCCAAGAGAGAGCATCATTAAACTTGACAATGATGCTAAATAGATATTTTGGCCAAGAAGTTTATCACAACTGATTATATTTCAGATAGGTGACATGAGCATTAAAAGTGCTCTTCATATTTGAATATTGAATGTCACTCATTAATCTTACATAATCAGCAAAAGAATCAAAAGTTGTAAGCTGAAAAGCCAGAGATAGATAAAATATCTCTGTGAAGTCATTCTGATAACTCCATTCAGAAATTAATTTTCTATAGGTTATATCTCGAGCAGAAAGAGTCAGTATCCGCTTTTTAATTTGAAACTCAGAGATGCTTTTAAGTGAGTTTTACGAATCAAATAATTTCGCTGCATTCCAGACTTATTGAAAACTGTTAAATTTCACTTAAAAATTTATCATGATTTTTTTGAATAATCTACACATTTGGAGATAGGTTTCTGGACTTTAACGATTATTTTCCCAACAACATGAAGTTCTCATAAAATCTTCACACATAGGTTCAGGATGAATATGTATTCCAAACAAATTTCTTTTTGCTCCATATTTTTTTTTTACATGAATTCATTAGTAATCATCACGAAACTTTCCCCAGACAAACATTATCGAATTTACTTCAATTTATTCAAGTATTGGTCTTGCATATTCACGTTCATGTTCTTATTCAAAAACCGGAGTGTATTCTTCTGTTTCGGGAGGTTCTCTCTTAAATTGTCTGACTGACAGCGATTTCACGTTCTCATAGCTGTTTTGCATCGCGAAAGCTTCGTAGCCTGGTTGAGAAAGTGTTCCTCCTGAACTATCAACAAATTTCGAGATCTTTTTCACTCGTGACTCAATATTTTCATCTTCTTCTCCTCGAGAATTCGTAATCTCGTCCATACCGATCATAAATCCTTCTGAGTGCTTGCTTTGTCGATTCCCTACGAAAAGAAGAACTTGCTTCTTTTCCTCTGCTCTAAATAGTGTATAATTCAGCGTATTTGGCTCATATGGCACCTCAAACTTTGCCGTCCATTCCTGATCGTCCTTAGAATACACTTCAACGATATTTTTATCTCCAAAGCTCGCCTTGTCTGCATTCCAGTTGTCTCTGGAGGCCACAAAGATATAATTTTCATTTTGAGTCACAACTAAATTGTCTCTTTTCATTTGCATGGTTGAAGCCACGCATTTTACTGAGTCAGTTGAGACAGTCTCTAGATCCTCAAGATGATAGTAGCTGCAAACGTTGCTGTAGGTAACTGGGTTCTTCTTTGCACCAGTCACCCTCGAGCCTCCAATCAGGTAGATGCCTTCTTCGTCTACGATGATCGCTCGATTTACTAAACCATCGTCATTTTTCACCACTGAAGAAAAGACAACCATTCCCTTGGTTTTGCCGTTATCTGTGAAGCTCTCCCTCAAATCAGCATACAGAATGCAGTCTCTCATCTGTCGACTCACTGTAGGGTAGCGATCAGCCAGGTTTCGATCGAAGTATAGGAAGATCGCTGAGTTCCATATCGCTATGCTAGAATTAAGCGCTGAGTCCAGGTAAAGCAGCTGAACTCTTTCGTTCGCATCGTAAATGGATAATATTGCCCGCAAGGATTTATCTTCAGAAACCGCGTGAATTTCATTTCCGCCTGGTGGGAGATAGAACTTAAAGCCATTCAACGCGTCAGATGAATGACACTCACGAAGATTGGCAATTGAGTGATACTTTACGATTTCTTTTGGTTTAGGATTTAACCCCCTCTCTACAGGTGCGTTCTGGATTTCCACCATTGCGCTTTCTCTTTGAAGTTTATTTCCTCTTCGCCGGCCTTCTTTTTTGGCTATTGAGTCTTGCTGTAAGACCTCCTTATTCTCCTTGATAAGAGAAGGCTCCTCTCTTGAAACGAAGCCCTCTTGGTCTTTCGACTCTTCAACTTCGGCTCTCGAAATTTGAGAAATTTCCTTTTTAGAAGGAATTTTATCGACGTTCAGCTCGGTACTTCTGACGACAGTTACATCTTCCTCCATTCTAAGAGATACCTTTGGCTCTTCTCGCTCGATGTCCATTTTGTGAGTTTTCTCGCCATTCACAGGTCTCGTCTCATTGAGGTCTTTCAATTTGTTGTATATCTCAAAATATTCTCTAATTTTAACCCATTTTTCAAGCTTTTCGTCCAACAGTGCATTTTTCTCGAGATTTTCAGGATTTACTTTTTCTCTTTTCGCAAGTTCAAACAATAGCACACTCAAAGCCGTCAGGAGCTTCTGATGCTGGGAGCTATCCGCGAGGAAATCCAACTCGATTATAGGTTCAGCGGTATCAAATTTTGCAGATGGGCTGAGCTTATCAATCTGTGTATCTGCCCAAAATTGCTCCTTTTCCTTCATCAAATCCGCAACACTCACAGACTTCAGGCTGTCCGCCCTCTTTCTAATGATCCACAGCTTACCAAGGCTCATAATTAAATCCCGAAGCACGCCTGTGTCTTCTTCTCTGGCAAATTTTATTAATTGCTCTTCTGAACGGTTGATAAGCTCGAATAAATCGAAAGTAAACCATCGATGGAAATGTTCAGTGTAAAGCGGTTGATGATACTCCTGCGAGCGCAGAGCCCTTTGGAACACTCTGTCTAGCTTCAACACAGACTCTTTACTCAGCGCACCAATGGCCATAGCATCTCCGACTTCAGAGTTCAGCAGTTCGATGAAACTTTTCTTCGATTTATTCTGCAAGATCAACTTTCGGAATTCATCCTTTCCGTTCTGTGCCCTTAGAGAATCCTCCATGCTGGCAAAAGCGACTCTGATCGCTTGGATTGAGTTATTAATCCTGGAGTCTTTCGAAAATGATTCGACAATATCAAAGAAGGCTAACGCAGCCCGGCCCAACTGCTTTGAGTTTTTCCATCGGAACATCTCATCGGATAATATTTTCGCGCAAAGAGCGATAGCCAAACTTTCATTCAATGATGATTCCTTAGCACGTATGTTTTCGAAGCAGCCCACAATCATTTGTAAAAATAGAATTGCTTCAGGCGTTTCCTGCCTCAAGAAATTGATCATGTCTTGGCTAAACTCCGTTCTAATATTTGTTCCTATCCTGTTCTGGTCTTCGGTTTGGAATAGCTGTTGGTTGCGTTTGTCTGCTTTCTCTGTCTTAATTAGAGGCTCTTTCTCAATTTTATGCGCCACAGAGCAGACAACCAGTTTTTCGGTGCGCGTGAACTGTGTGACACAATAATCTCTGGCTCCGTTTTGAGAAAGAATACACACACAGTCCTCACTAGACATATCAAGCATATTTCTCGACTGGTCTGCGATGACTAATTTTTCGTCAGCATCACGCTTGGATGACACCGCGGTTCGGTCCTCAGTGACTTCGACCATCTGTGGCAAGAATCTCTGAAAGGTATGACTAAATAATGGTAAGTATTGCTAACAAAATTTGAATTATTACTTATAATTGAAGAATCGCAGTGATTTCGTTTCATAGGAAGAGATCGAATGCTTTTTTCCTCCTAAGATGAGGATGTCGCTGCTGTTTTTGATCTGGAAGGCGTAACTATAGACGTATGGGATATACGAGACTTTATCGTAATACAAGTCACGTTTGTCGACCATGCTGTGCTCAAGTTCTATCTCTTGAGAGCCATCTCGATAGTTGATTTTGTAGTATTCGACGATATTATAAATGTTCAGTCGCTCAACAGATTCTTCGTCAGAATCTCCTCCAAACACATACAGGAAGTTCTCTTTGGTCTTTACATCAAAGAAAGTGCAGCAAGTAACGCTGTGTCTGCTGATAATACCTTTGGGTTTGGATTTTGTCTGCAGCCATTTCTCTAGATTGAGGTCATAGACGTATATGTTGTCGGAGTTTCTGCATGTCCCATCATTCTCCACGAATTGGCCGTACACAACGAAAATTTTGTCAAATCCTATGCATAACCCCATTTTCGTCAAGAGCCCATTCCAAGGTACTCTATTTAATCTCTCGGGGGCCCAACCCTCAAGCTCGTTCTTTGATGTGGTGAGAGGAAACTCGAAATGGCTTCTTTTTCCATTGTACAAAAGATTAAAATAGTATAATTTCATCGTCCTAGTATAGTCGACGATGTATTGAGAATTTTTGAAGGGATAGAGAGGAACTCCTCCTGATACGACCAATGAACACTCTTTGAGGTTTTCGAGAAATTTCGATTTGTTTTGAACTGTGAGTTTCTCGTTTCTGTCCTTATTGAACAGCAAGACTCGATTGTTAACATGCTGAGCGTGTAACGCCTTTATTCCTTTCGAGAGCGGTCTACCTTTTCTGCGGTCTTCATTTGCGACTTCCCGAGGCTCGGTTTCTTTCAATGTGATCTTATCCTTTACTATTATCATTGAAAAATATGAGATCCTATGGTAAAGAAGGAATTTACATTCAATTGACAAGTTATCCATTATTTTCTCGTAAGCCTCCTGCGCGTAAGCATAGTGCGACTCCAGCTTTGAATTAATCATGGTTTCATAGTATTGTGGAGCCACGTGATTGTAATAAGGGTGATCCTTATAAAAGTTCAGCACTTTGTTCAGACTCGTTTCATATTCGTAGTTCAGATCGTCGTAACGGGCGCGTTTCTTTCTGCGATTACGGTACAACTTGTATCCTAAAAGCGTTAATTCAATGAAGAAACTCTTGTTTTACTTGACATCACTTCAACAGAGCTCACAAAGTAATCCTCCAGTGATTTTGATGTCAGAGGCTGGCTGAACATCGGTAAAACTCTCTTGACAAAATCTTTCATATGAGGATTTTGACTGGAAAAATTGACTTTTTCATAGTACTGGTCTGCGTTCAAGAGCTTATGAGGCAGAATCATGACCTTATAGTTCGCGGCGACACATATCTCGAACAGAATTTTGCTCCAGGTCTTTGGCTTTAGAATGAAAGGAGGCGATTTGGGACCTTCAGCGTTCTCAGGAGTGAAGTTGAAGGGGTGATTGATAATGACCATATCAGGTCTGAATTTTCTGATCGATCGATATACTGTGTACTCGAATAGATCATACAAATTCCTCGAGTTTATTTTCCCGCCAGACGAGTCCAAAGGCAGCAGCAAAATCTTATCGCTGATCATATCAAAGGCTTTTTTATGCTTCCTGGCGTCATCTTCATAGACATCGCTCATTTTATTATCCCAGAAGGTAGGGCCGCCTGTTTGATTGTCGTAGATCATGATAATCTGGACATTTTCTGAGAATTCTGTGAGTACATCAATATCAAGCTCTGAGAAATATCCACTGAAACAGATATAGGTCAGTCTGGGCAACGTTGATTTATTGTAGAGGGTCTCGTCAACAGAACCAGGCTTCTTGATTTGAAGTTGCTTGTAATTAAAGAAAGAAATTGCGATTGACAGCGGAGATAGTTTGAGGTTGAGCTGGTATCTGTAAGCCAAGAACATCATGCAGAAAGTATTGACAATCTCGCCGTCAGTGACTTTGTCGATGAGTTCTGCGAGGGAAATCGTTGCGACGATCGGCTGAGAGCCCCAGAGGTCCCTGTATAGCTCTGGGTAGTATTGATGGATATCTGCTTCGAGATTTTCAATGCGGTCGGTCCTCACAACAGAGGTGTCGATTCCTCCGTACTTCTGAATGTACACATTTGTGATCAATTCGAAGAGGAAATCTTTATATAGCTTATAAGAGATCGTCAGGCGCAAAGCTTCTGGCTTTTGCTGGTTTCGGACGATGAAGAAACGCTTTTGGTATCTAGATAGGGTTGTTATGTATAAAATTGGTGAGGTGAATTACGCGGCATCGGAATTCCATTCTTTGAAGTGCTGCGAAACTAAATCCAAGATCCTTTGGTTCACGACTTCCTCTTTTTTGTCATCCTTTTCCTTTTTGATAATTTCTTGGTTGATGTTCGTGAAGATGTGCGTTGAGAGCTCGTCTTGATAGTGCTTTATGGGTATCTCAGAGGGTTTGGTGACCATTTCAAAATTCGAATTAATTGGAATATACTTTAATATCTCTTGTTAAAATAGTAAACTGGAGATCCTACAAATTGTATCAAAATAAGAATAAAGAGTCAGAATAAAAGGGTTGCTAGTAGTCGATCAGGGGTCGTTTCTATTATTATTTATAGTGAAGTATTCCCTGAAGCAAGGAGCGCAATCATGTGCAATAGTAGTAGTCAAATGAATAGAAAAAGGAATGGGAGGGACAAACCACATTGTGCTGAATGAAGGAAGAACTCTGCTGGAAAGATCATGCAAGATTAAAGTGACAGCAAAGAATCCCTAACATCAAATTATTTGAATGCATTGATTGAAAAATTTAGAACCTGCCAAAATAGGTGAGAGAGAATAAGTGAAATATTCTTTGAGAGGGAGACTGCATCCAAAAAAAAGGAACAGAAAAATGCAAAGAGCAAATATACCCCCTATCTATAGAAAAATGTTGTAGGCTAGTAATGAGAGACAAGAATAAATTCCCTGTTGGAAATACCTGACCTTAAGATACCAAGTGTACTGTTTTAAAATTTTTTTCGTGATGAGATTCAATAAAGAACGAGGAAAATGCAATATGAAAAACAAAGCGTAAATCAGAGAAAGAGAGAGGCGTGAACTGCACTATCGGTATCAGCCACACAAAGCTCTTTACACATCAGCCGAAAATTTCAAAGACAATGAATCCGTCTATAACTTCGGATTTTGTTTTTTTAAAAAATAAGAATCTCCTTGATATTAAATCACTTTTTTGAAAGGGAAGACAGCTAAGGAACTTAGGCAGATGCTCCGCAATGTTAATCATTGTATTCTTTAAATTTCCCAGATTCTAATGTTTTTCATAAGCTAGCCTGATTGAAAGCAGAGGAGTGGTCTATTATTGTATTGGTTGCTGACATTTTATAATAGAGTTTATTATTTATGCTCCTCAAGAGATCAAGAAAAGGAGTTTGCTTAGATCAGATTGCCAGTATGTCAGTACTATTTACCCTATATCTCTTCTTTATTAAAGTTTTCAAAGAATACTAATTCTACTCCTATGATACGATTTCTTGTAATTTGTTTCTTTATAAGATTTTTTATTGAGAAAGTCAAGACGAGCTAAGTAATTGAATAAATAACAACCCATATTCCACTCTCCCAATCTCTCTTACATCCAGCTACTATGTCGTCTATTTGCCTGATCGAGTGTAACAAATTCAAAGTTAACTATTTTGATTTTTCTCCGTAGTTCAAAGAAGTCATTTATTCATGTTAGAATTTATTGATTAATTCTAGCTCTAGCCAGTTGTCGTTATTATCTCTTTTGAAAATAAGACTCTATTAATACTGTTAAAGTTTTCTCATGTTTCTTATAATGACTAGAATGTATTTATTATTTAGCAGTCTCTAGTTTTCATCGGAATCAGTATCATTTTGCGTGCCTTTCTGTCTCGGCTGAGGAGCTTGCTCCTTGCTCAGTTTCTGCAGCACTTCTTGTCGATTTCGCATCGTGTCATGAGGAGCAAGCAATTCATCATCTCGACTGATCCACGATGAATCACCATTGAAAGCAACTTCGACCATCTCCTCCAACACAGTCTGCACTGTCGCACTCACCCATTTATTCTTTGATAGATCCCTACAAAGAGAAAAACACCTCTTTAATACATTCACATATTAAGGATTTTACAGATAATCAACTTTGTCTCCCACTTGAAGCTCCGCTTCAGCAATATCGTCATCAGAATCCCATTGATCTTGTGCACTCTCTAGCTTCTTCTCTGCCAAAGCAGCAAACTTCTGGGTTTTGATCTGATTATGTGCGTTGATTTCTGGTAAATCAAGGCGTCTCTTATTGATTTTAATCTATTATAAGTAAAGTTAATTCGGCGGAGGAAAAAATTTTCTGGTTACTCCTGTCTGCATGATTCCTGCAGGAGGGTTCGTGTGCATTTGTAGCCATTGCAGCATCCAATGCCATTGTTCGACGTTTGCAAGGAACCACTCTCTCACTCGGCTGATACGGCTTGCCATCTATTGGAAGATACGTGGTCGTTATTAATTAAAAGCACAAAAAAATTAAATAAATATCATACCTTAAGAGCGAACGATGTGAATGCATCCGTCTCTAAGTAGTAATTGATGTTATCCTTTGCTTGCTTGCAGTATGATTGGCACAAGGTGTTGCACTATAAGAAATTAAGGTAGGTCGTTGTTAGAAGTAATAATGCTTACTCTTTGATTCGAGAGAGAATCCTCAAGCAGCAGTAATTGATACAGCGCTCGGAAATAAACTCTGAGCTCTGAAACTTCCTTATCCAGTCCCTTTTTGATAGCATCGTGGAAATTTTCGGTGAATTTGCTATCTTCGTAGCTGAGATAAGCATACATCATGCTGACGCTTCTCATGGCAAGTTTGCTCGAGGCATCTTCAAGCACACGGAGAATAAAGAAAGCTTCAGGAGTCAACAACGTCTTTTCTTCGGTGCTTACGTCGAGATCGAGTTCTCCAATCTGCCACGCACTGCGCTTGGCTCCAGATTTGAATTTGCAGTGACGGATCAAATAGCACAACGCTTGCCACAGATAAGCGCGATGAGAGCCATAGGATTCATTGAATTGACGGCCTTTGCGTCTTGCGAGCAACTCGTCGAGAGCCGTGCGAATCTTCTGCTTCTCTTCAGTCATCAGTCCGAGTGACGGCTTCTCAGTCTCAGCGTAAGGCACATCTGACATGTCTCTGAAGAGTTGGTTATGTGGAGACGCCTTCTCGAAGAAGAAGTCGAGGAGTCTTCCGATATATCGGTGCTTGATCAAATAACCCACGATGTCGGGACTTGTTCTCGCAATCAGGTAGATAAGCTTGAAATAGTCGGAGTAGTCTCGAGTGTTGTATTTCGCGTCGAAGGTATGACTGATGAGGCAGTTGATGAAATTCGTTGACAGAGTGGTTGGCGCACCAGTCTTAGGATCTCTTTCACCCAATCTCTTTGGATCAGATTTCATCTCGCTTTGATAGAGGGTATTGAATGCGGCAGCAACCAATCCTACGATGAATCTTCTCATATTCTAGTAAGAGCAGAAAAGCCAAGATTATGCTTAATTCTGGAAACCAAAAAATTACTGGAATCGGATTATCAAGCAAGAATTCGGTCAGAATTCGCTTATTTGTAAAGTTATGAATGAGCCATTGACAGACTGGGACGTTCTATAATTGAATAAAAGAGTTCAGAATACAATTTCGAAAGTCATTAGATTACTTCGGCGAGTGCTTGTTTGAGTCTTGGAAGGAAATGAGCGATATTCGTACGGCGTTTATCTCTGACGATTGCGGTGAGGAAGAATATGATACCGGTCTTAAGAGTTTCATAGGCAGTAAGATCGTTAGGTGCCAGCTGCTTCTCGACTTCGCTGAAGCTTTTGAGTAGTCCCATGTTATGAGAGAGGTCTCTTTGGAATGTGAGTTCGGTGACGAAATCGAAGTATTCACGGCTGAAAATATGCTTATGAACATGGAATTTGTTGTTGTTTTCGTTGAGCTGCTGGAGGTAGTCCTCAGGAACAGCATGCTTAGGCGCAGACACCTGCTCCGAGGGACTGTCTGTGTCCTTTTGCATATTTTTCTTATCAGAGCTCTCGCCCTTCACAATCTTGGCCTCCTTTTCAGTCTCCTTGGCTTCCTTATTTTCTTCAGTTTTCTCAGCGGTAGGCTTTTTCAAATCGGATTCTTTAATTGGGGTAACTCTTTCATAGAACAGGATGTAAGCGTTCTTGATCTTTCCATGCATAGAGGTGGCTCCGTCGCCAGCAGCAGAGTAATATTTCCACCTAAGAGAGATTTTTTATTAGGACTTAAAAAGTTATAAATAAAGCTAATTTTACTTTTCTTCTCCACCAAACGCTTCATTGGGGATGTCCTTTGGGTCAAATGGCGTCACCAACGTATCGTTAAACTCAATCCATCGCTTTTCTTCAGGAACGCTTGGGTCAGCCTCTCTGTTCTGAATGAGAGAATAGTAATGACCGGAATCAGCTGTTCCTAAATGTATGACGATTCCAGTGAGCTTGTAGTCAAAGTATTCTGGTGGAAGCTCGTCTTCTATGGTCTCTTCCTTATTGCTGCTCTCGTCCTCTGGCTTATCTCCTTGCTTCGCTTTCTTCTTAGCAAGTTCTGCCTTTCTGAGGCCTTGTTGAGTGTAAGGCTCAAGGTTTAGTCTGTTCGGGAACTCGAAATAGTCGTTAATCTTGTGTCTCTGCATCGTGTCGTAATCGAACTCAAAGCGCTTAAGCATGAAGATCATGTAGTTTGGCAGTCGTTTCAGGCAGGCTCTTCGGAGAGTATTGACCTTTTTGTTGATTTGTTCCCACATGCATGCGTTCTCTCCTTCGAGCATTTCTCCTTCGACGAAAGCCTTTAGTGACTGTTCGATGTTTTTCTTGTTTTTCACTTGGAGGCCAATAGTAAGGAAAGGCTCCTCGCGTTCTCCGTACAGCTGTTGGCCGTCAGCCTCAGCGATGAGTTCGTTTGAAAGCACACCTCCGAAAGTGTCTTTGATGAAATTGGATTCTTTCGTTCCTTTTGTCAGGTTCTCAAGGCGATCCATAAAGATGTTAAAGAATTCTTCGGCATCCATCTGCTCGAATACGTTGGTTGGATTGCCGTCCCAGTCTTTGAAAGCGTGGCAGAAGCCTTTTGGGTTGATGTACTGCTTCTCGCTGTTAGCCAGCCCGTAGAAAATGCACTATTCAAAGGAATTTATTAGTAAGTCGTGTTTTTTTCGATAATGAAGCAAACCTTAAGCTGATAGAGAATGTTATCCTCCTTTGGAGTACTTGTGTAGTGGAGGTCGTCGACTTCCATGACGGCTTTTCTGAATCCTGGGATCATGTACAGCTGCTGCATTTGGGAGTTCATATAGCAAACTAGGAGAGAAGTTATTAGTACAAAATAAGAAAATAGGCTCTTCTTACTGCAGCCAAGGTTCTTGATACCGACGTAACCTGTCAGCGATTTTTCGTTTTCTTTGGCCGTGATGTGCCAGTCGAGATAGCGCTTTGTTCTCCATTGACCCCCAACGTGAATAGGAGTAATAAACTGCAGAATTTCACTAAGATTCTCATTGCTTTGCGAAGCGAGAGCCAGCAGCAGTTTAAACGCAGCGTTGCGAGAATTTTGAGATTTGCACTTTGGTGGCGGGATCACACTTTTGTCATTATTATGTTTCGGCATTTCAAAGAGGCAATCATGAAGAAGATGGCGAACCAAACCTCGTTCTTGTCCATAATACTTTGCTTTTTCTGGGAATTTATGGAAGAGAGCTCTAAGTACTTGAAGAATGCCCGTGAGCACTATGTCGGTTTCCTTCGCGGACTTTTCAACAGGCTTTCTCGTTTCAACAAAAGTGGTGAATTTATCAAGAAGACCCTCAACGTTCAGTCCTTCCTTAGACATGTCTCCCATTTCTAATGTGCTGATAGTATTAGAAATGAGTCTGAAGAAGACATCCGATCGTTCTTCCCTCATTAATGCTTTGTCGAGAATATCCTGGAGAAGAATTGGAATGAAAAATGAGTGAGGCTTATGCGGAAGATCAGATTCGCTGAATTTCGTAAACAGACTCAGGAGACCATTTGAGAGCTTCTCCTTCATGTGGTGGTTGTTTGACTCAACCAAGCCGATGCTGAGTAGTTGTTTGAGGCTTCCAAAAGCATACAAAAGTTCCACTAGTTCAGGGTTAAAGTAAGTGACGCACAAAAATAGCGTTTGAGCATAGAGGATTGCCTCAGCTTCGTAGTAATGAGTGACAGGAATGTTGCCAGACGCTGTGCGGATCATATCGCTATCGGATTTACCCGATTCTTGCTCAAGTTTTTCTCGAGATAACGAGTATTCGCATACGTTATACATCGCATCGAGCAGATTGGAGACGAGTTGAACGGCAACTGAGTCGAGTTCCTTCTCATAGAGTTGCTCAAGCGAGCATTCCGTTTGAAGGTAGCAGATAAGCTTCAACAAGATAGCTGTAGCCATGAGGGAGTGGCGGCCTTTGACTGATAGACCTGAAGCTAAACAGGAAAGAAGGTATTTCAAGCCACCCTTTTCGATGAATCTCATTGTCCATTCGCGGTCTTTAAACTCAATGGTTGGTTGTTGAGTAAAGTCATAAGGACTTGAGTAACAAATATAAAATGAGTGAAATTGTTTAAATAACTTTAAGGGTTACTTGGTTCTCTCTTTTTCACGATCATAAATGAAGTCTTCAGCGATATGGAGGCAATAGAGCATTCTGTAAATATTCTTTTGATCGAATATATTTTCACATGGCTCCTCCATCTTATAGATCTTCCGCTTAATGGACTCGTTTGTTGGCAGTCTCATAAGCACGTCCCAAATCAGCTTAACCGTGTCTACAAAGTACATAAAGAGGGGAATTAGTCAAGCGGTCATAACATTGATTATCTCATACCTGAGTTATCAGAACTAAGGAGCGCAAACAGGAGATCGATATACTCTGGATTCGACGCAACGATATTCTTCGGATGAGCAGCTCCGCCTTCAGAGCCAGTCACTGGCTGTATTTTCTGAATACTGTAAGGACCAGTGAATCCGACGTGATGGAAAATTTTATCATCGTCCTCGCGATCAATCAAATTGCTTTTTCCGAACAATTTGAACTCGTTGATGTTCAGCTCGAACGCTTCTGAGATTTTTCTCCTGAGCGTTCCGATGGTTTGATTCAGACTTATCTGAACAGTCTTCGAGATATTTGCTGGTCGTAGGACCACCGCGATGTTGAAGGAGTAGGAGCTGAGGCGACCTTCTTCAGGCTTTTTCTCAGTGTTATCACTCTTTCCTTCAAATTTATCGAAAAACTTCATTAACAAAAGCACGCCTCTATTTATCAGCAACTCATTCTTGTTATTATAACCCTCTTTCAAATACCCCATGCACTTGGAGACCAGCTCCTCCCAGAGGACGTTTTTCTGAGCCTCAAGGCTGTCATCCAACTTAAGATGGCACTCGACGATAAGTCGGACTATTTGTTCCAAAGTTTCCCTGTTTTTGCATGTTAGGAATAAGTCCCAAAGTTGCTGTTTGCCTAGATAATTGAGGTTAAGGACCTTGAAGGCAGCGTTCTTTCCGATTCTTATGTTGCCTTCGAGCTCGTTGATAACCTTGAAGTATGAGTTGAAGCATGAGAAACCTTCAGGAGAGAGGTTTTCAGGGTCGAGCTTGTTTTTGTTGCTGAGAATATTGATAAAGAAGGTTTGTGCTTCCTTCTTTGGGAGAATAAAGTTAGTCTCTCCTGTTCGCGCGTTGTAGCGAGGCGAAACCCATTTGAGGAATAACTTCTGGTCCTCGTTAAATAGAGCATCGACTATGAAGACGTCCCACAGTCTCTCGACCAACTTCTCACTGAGATCGAGACTGTAATTCTCGTAAGATATCAAAAACTCGAGGAATTCGAGGTGATTGCTGAAGTTAACATGGTAAGTGTATTTACCGACCAAGGCGGTGTCTCTCAATGCGGTGTTTGCTTTGTTGTAGTCCTTGCTGCTTTCCAACGCCTTCTTTGCTCTAGCGTGGTAGCTTTCGATCTCGGCGATCAAGAGCTCTAAGAGACCAAACTTTGTATCCAACTCCTTCAAAATGCTCTTCAAGGAGTTTTCGTATTCAAATTGTGTGTCGTAGTATGAATCCTTGAGGATCGCGTAGATAAGCGTCAGGCACTGCGAGGCTGATTCGTGCTTCTTCACATTTTCAAGCGCCTTGTGGAGATAAAGACGTCTCAGTTTTTGACATGGCCTTTCTTTGAGGATCGAAGAAAGCGCCACCAATGCCACCTCGGCGAGATGCGAATTCACGTGGCTGCTATCCTGCATCAGGTTCCAGAGCAAAGGCACACAGAAAAAGTTCTTCTCGTCAACTTCTTTGCTGGGGTCTTTGTCTCCCTCTAGCGATGAATTAACGTTATTTACTTTGCTTTGAAAATAATTGGATTTACCTGAATCAGCGGTCGAGCCGCTGCTGTGAAAGGAGATTGTTTCTTCTTCTTGAGGTAACGTGTACATGGCGAAACCTTTGATCAAATCGAGGTGAATTTCATTCAACTCTTCTTGAGGGAGAGATAAAATCTTGGCATGGAGACGATTCGCGCCTTCCTTTGTGAGAGAAGAAGAAATATCGACTATCATCCCAACAAGAGCTCTCAAAATCGCCTCGTGCTTTCCTTCGCAGGCTGACCACAGCAAATCGATGATTTGCAATGGGATCGTTTCGTATTTTGCCATGAATTTCAATATGTCGCTGCATCTTTTAATGATCTCAATGTGGATCGAATCTCCCAAAATCAGCTCGAAGAATTTGTTGTCAACCAACCATTTGATGAAGAGCTTCGCGTTCAGGTATTTCGTGCATTTAGTGGAAGTTAAGAGCACTTGAGTGTTTCCAGTTCGAGCAAGATGCTCGTGGAATTCAATTTTCTCGGAAATTTCTTTGATCTCATTGATACCCTTCAGTCTCTTCTCCAGATACTGGCAAGTGAGGAACTTGAAAGCGAGTTCGAGTTCAGCAACTTCCAGGAATTCGTAGATTTCTTGGGCTTTATAGTATTGGCAAAGGAGTTCTTGCGCTTTTTGAAGGAACTTCATCGCTATTTCTTTATCGAGGTCTTTAATGTCGCGGTTGCTTATCACCTTGAATCTCAGCGAAATCGCTTCCTTGATGCTTGGAACGAGTTTCGCGACCAAATCCTGGTTCAGATGATGGTAGATCGCTGTGATATTAGAGAGCATAATAGTCATCAGCTTAAAAGGCAGGACAGTCTGCTCGTTGGTTTTTGGGTCTATCGCCTTGTAAGTGAACACTCGGAGCCACTCATCGAAGCCTCCAAGTTCTCCAAACACGTTGATTAACTCTACAATGAAGTTCGAATGCTTCGTTTCGTCGTCTGAGCGGTAAGGAGGAACATCATCTTCACTCATCCTTCCAAAGTAGACGGTTTCATACTCTTTGCCTGCGTATTCGCGGCCTTTGCTGACTTTAAGTGGGAGGTCTTTGCGGTCATACATCTAACAATTTTAGTCAGATTTGGTTGAGTTACAAAGGATGATTACCGATAACGTCGACCAAGTTCTATGGCAAGCACCGAATATCTTATTTACGGAATCACTGATCTCGTAGAAGCTGTGGATAACTGCGACTCGCTCATTCGTGAGGAACGCGTCTAGGTTTGTAATCCCCTCGTTGTACTTTGCATCAGAGAGTTAGGTATAAAGCTGAATTGTAAGAAAATAGTACCTCAGGAAGGAACTCTGGGATCATCTTGAGGAGATGAACGTAAAGGCTGAGATATTTAATGAAATATTGGACTGAGGTCGGGAATTCTTCTTTTGGATTGCGGTATTCATGCTGAAGCAAGGCGTCGAGGAAGATAAATTCTGTTCCTCGGAGAGTTTGAGTGATTTCGTGGCAGCTCTTAAACGAATTCAAGAGGCCCTTAGACAGATAGCCATTAATTCGCTTGATCGCCTAGACAGGTAAACGCTGAGCTCGGAAGGCATCTCTGGCATGTATTTACCTCTTCAACTTCTTCTATATTGTATTTCCAGTCTCGAATGGCAAATCTCTGCTGACCTGTGTAACCTATTTATCAATTAAGGAGCCTTTAAACCAATAGAATGAGGTTATGCTGCTACCTTGGGAGTATTTCCTGAAGGGAGCGATCTTAGATGATGCGAATTTCGCCCACTAGGAGAAAGAAATTGATGTTACATTTATTTCATTGAAAAAGTATAGAAAAAAGAGGAAAAACCAGCGGAAAGAGCTTTAAAAGGCGTGAGCTTGGTATCTTACCTCGTCCCACTTGTGAGACCAACCATCAAAGTTGAGTTTGATGGTGTCATCGCTATCATCGCGCTCGACAACTTGAGAAAGACACCATTTTCCGGTGGTATCTTTAGCATCGATATATGCGCCCTTGATTAAGTATTCCGATAGCTCGTACTTTCCTTTATTTTTGGGTTTCTTCACATCAGGTTTTTCAGTGGTAATCTGTGCGTCTTGGGGTTGTCCTGGAGATGACATGTGTCGTCACTCTATCAAAAGGGTTCGAAAGATTTAATTATTATTAACTCTTTACGCAGGCAATTAAAATCCAACTCTGATCAGAAACACATAAAAGTTGACAAAGTTAATATGCTATGATTTTCACTCCTAAACAGAAAATAGTCAGTAATACTACATCAGTCTCTAATATACTCCCTGGAAGCTGTCTTCCACACAACCTCAGAGAAGGGGTTCTTGCTCGACGTTTATTTTTAATATTCACCTTGCTTAGTGTAACGGTACAGTAATTCTTACGGGCCCGAATTAAAAAAAATATATATTCGTATGAACTCGGCAATGAGAGTCTAAATACGGCCTTAAGAGAATGACTTACAAAATAAACTTATTAAACAGACCAGTTTAGTAGGTCCAGCTCTTGTGAAGTCATGCGAGCAGTGATTACTCAAGAGAAGGAATGGGACTCTTGCATAAAGGACATTCTAATTTAATGTTCATCCAATTTATGAGACATTTGGAATGGAATTTGTGTCTGCAGGGAGTTTGCATAAGAACCACGTATTTTGATGCAGAGGTCTTTTTAATGAGCAGAGGAGTTTCTTTGTCATCTGGTTCATGATGGAGGCTCTCCATGCAGATTGCACAATCCTAATTTAAAAAAAAAAATAGGACCGAATTCCAGAGATATAAGCGGCTTTTTACCACTTCTTCAGAGGTCGTTTGATCAACAGACTCTTTGACATAGTAATTATATTTTGGAGGAAGGAAGCACCTAGGGACGAAAAATCTCGAGCCGAGTGATCCTTGAAGCAGCAGTACCAAGGTCTGAACTGATAAACTAACCCCAAGAGCAATGCAAAAAGTGGGCGATGGAGATATCTGGAATACGTTTGCTGGACAACCCTTCACGTAAAGCTAGAAAAAATTGTCAGAATTTTTCGAAGCAAATCTTGAGCGTTACCGGGATCACACCACGCAAAATTCCAAGACCGAAGATGTAAAATGACTGCGGTTTGAACCTCTGGCCTTGCATGGCGGTATGGACAATCTGCGGGACGAAAAACCATGAACAAATGAAAAGAAACCAGGATTGATATAGGAAAAAATTCGCCAAGAGAGTCATGGTGATAAGTCCTCCATCTAACGAATAAATCGAATCAGAGCAGAATAGAATGAGAGAATTACAAAACTTCAGGTAGAAAATAAAAAGGCCTCTTCTCAAGTCTAGCTGGTTCTGGGATAAAGTTTAGAGTTAGACGGTTTGGAAAGAAGGATTTACCAGTAGTGTGTCAATGTATCTGATTCTCCAAATAAGCAACAACAGCCTCGTTTCGAAAATAGACGCGAGGATAAAATACCAAAACGACGGCGTGATAAAAAAATGAAAATATTGATTTTTCGTCAATGCTCCGTAGAGATGGAAGAGACTGAGCAGCAGATCCCAACAGGTCAAAAATCCGATGGTTAACATCGAAATCTAGAATAATCATTGCTGTGAGCGCATAGTTCTTTTAAATTAGTTTTACCCTATTTGCTTCTGAATGGTTCTCTGCGAGATATTTAATCAATTGAACACAAGCGTATAGATGGCCGCAGCAGAGCAGAGTCACGAGAATAGAATAATTCATCGCTCTCGACTGAAGTCTCTGAAGCATACTCCTTGTTAGCAAGCTTTAACTACATTCATTACCTCATTGCTTGTAGAAAATTTCGATGTAAAATTCAAACCCAACGAGGTCGAGTTTAACGTCAAAGTCGCATTAACAAGTTCGCTCCTATTGTTTGCTCCACCACTCTTGATCTCTACTAGCGTGAGATTATACGCAGCCAGTCCATCTAATCAGAATATGAGAAATATTATGAAAAGAAATAGGGGGGGGGTTAAGTTACTCTGAATAGCAACTGAACTGAATCCCTTCTTGAAGTTAGTTTTTATGTTGGAGCTGTTGCTCACAAAAACTCTTTGCAAAATTTTAGGACCGAGCAGCGTGAAATTTGAGTACTTTTGGGTTAAGTTGAGGGACTGTAGGTCTATCACTATCAACAGTTGTCGCTCGTCAATGTAACCCCCATCGACTAAGGTAATTATGATTTGCTTGTTTCTGATATTGATGATAAATGACGAATCTCCGTCACTTCGCGTGAAATTTGGGATCTAGAACATGGCTATTAGTAAGCCAATGATGCGCGATGAAGGTGTTTTACTTGTGCGTCAGATGTGCGCCATTTTCCGAAATACTCGAGCTCAAAATTAATGTTTTGATCATTAAGTAGATTTATTCTGACGTCATTTAGCTGAGTTTGAGAAGGATTGAAGCCGAGGAAGTCAAGATGCGAAGAATCTAGAAGATAATCTAATGCACCTATGGCTGTGGTAATTGCGGGCTTCGTGAGTCCGGCTTTATCATCTGAGATGATCTAAGAAAATAGAGGATGAGATGGCAGATAGGCTGGCTGGCTGGACCTGGTAGCTGAACATTAGGAGAGTAAATGCTCCAAAGATAACGACTGCATGTTTCATGGCTTTGAAAAGTTTTTTGAGAGGCTTTTTCGAATATTTTTTGGTTAGATAAAGATGATTTATTGATTCTTGGTTCCTTGAGGCAAATTTGATAGCTCTTTGAAAATAAATACAATTTGATCGAGCATAAATTAGAGAAGTTAATTCGAACAAAACCTTATAAGATAACTTCTCTGAAATCGGATCGAATGTGATCGATTGTTAAAGAGAGTTTAATATTAATTTATTCCTCGTTTATTTGAGTCTGTCTACTCCAGCAGTTTGTTATATGACACTATGTTATTTAGGTTTTTTTGTTTTTTTTTTGGTGTCTCAATAGAAATCAGATATGACATATTGTGCTTTCGCGAAAACTAACTCCTTTGGATTTCCATGGAAATATTATTTCATATGATTGTATAGACCTCACAATTTTTTGGTGATCATAATAAGGGGGAATTCTCCGTTCAAACTGTATTTTGAAGCATTTAACGAAAGTAACTTTTCAAAAACAAGGCGCTCCGGATAATCGATAAGCAATATGCGATCCAAGCCGAGAAAGTGGAATGAAATTGAATTTATTACATTCTGTCTGCAGCCTGTCTGCATAGTTTGCTAAGTCTATTACTTTTTTCCCTTCTTCTACAATGGAGTTTCTTGCTCGGAGAGAGTGGATGTAAAGTCCTAACACCTTGAAAGCTTATTTTGATCTCAAAACCACTGAAGTATCAAACTTTTGTGATTCAAAAAAAGCTGATAACTTCAAGTTTTAGATGGCGTTTAAGAACAAATAGCACAAATAGTTGGTACATCGCTTAGGTATTATCACCGTCCCAAAGTACCGACAAGTAATTTTCAAATTTGTGAGAAGACTTCCAGTTAAATGAAGAAACGTGTAGTGGAATATTAAATTCGTTGACAATAAAAAACGGATTTAAAAAAAATAAGAAACATGGAAGATGAAAGCAAACCCCTTCTCTCTCAACGCTCCGAGGCTCGAACTTCAGTAGACCAGCTTCCAACTCGGACCCAACTAAATGCCGGTGCTCAAGCTTCTCCTAGCCAGAG
>ENA-UOUE01000462-UOUE01000462.1-compost-metagenome-genome-assembly--contig:-NODE-462-length-32387-cov-11.847230_pt1 | contig 32387 bp, 33 predicted proteins | sample MGYA00238146_ERZ747223 | MGnify/ENA primary metagenome ERZ747223 (study PRJEB28781, sample SAMN06268865) | compost metagenome | isolation source: single cell | place: USA: California, Emeryville, Joint...
CTTATTTTAAATTGGAAATTAATTTCAGATAAATTAAGGAATCAATAAGGATCCTTCATAATTCTCCATTTTTCCTCAGCAACATTTTCAAAAACTCTTTTTTCACAACAGAAGCAGGCTTTGAGCGCATTTCCACCGAAGACTATCGTCGACTCTTGTGGACTTAGCACCTTAACCCAACAACGTCATTTTCTCCTGAAAAATAGATAGAAACCCGATTTAAGCATCTCTTAGATGATACGAGAGAGACTACTAGTGGTTATTATAAGCAAAAATAATCAAGCATCGAGGTTGCTCTCTGTAAGAAATTTCCATGTAGGATTTAGGCTAGCTAAATTTCTTCAAGGTCTTTTTCCTTCATAAATTAATTGATGAGTGGAATAAAATACGTTATTAACTCTTGCGCTTAATTTGATAAAAATGCTTTAAAAACGGAAATAACGCAACTCCGCACAACACGAAGCAAGCTAGCTCAATGAGATAAATTGGAAAATACAGTACCTTTTTCCCAATTCTGAATGAATCCATTGCCAAAGCATGCTCTAAATGAAGCAGGAACCTCTCAACATCCCCTTAATCTCTTGCTATTATCACCTCTCCTGAAAAACGCAATGCCAACTCCGTCATTAAAGCCCATAAACCTCGAAGGAAACGCACGGCTTTCTGATCGCCAATATCTTGGAAACCAACCATCAGCTCTGATACCTAATTTACAGTTAGAAAGCGACAACAACCCAGTGAGTCGCCCAGAACCAAAAATTGCGTTGAAAACGCTCTCTGGTAAAGGAACAACTGAAAATTCAAGCCTGCTTGATCTAAAGCTCGGAGAGATTCTTTCCCCCTCGAAAAAAATATTGAAAATGCAGTCGTTTCAATCGCGACGCAGCTGGTCAGAGTCTGAAGACAAAAAGATCATCGAGATGGTTGAAAAGCACGGACTGAACTGGAGTTTATTGTCCCGGCTGGTCGGAGGCTCAAGAACAGGAAAGCAGATTCGAGATAGGTACCTCAATAAGTTAAATCCTGGTATCAAAAATAACAAATGGACCTCCGAAGAAGACGCTTTATTGCTGAGGTTATATAAAATTCATGGCCGAAAGTGGTCCAAGATCTCAAAGCAGATGCCGGGACGATCAGAAGTGATGGTGAAGAACCGTTTTTATTCGAAATTCAGCAAAGCCTTTGAAGGCAATGCCGAAAATTTAACGAAAAATGACGATCAAGATCAATTGAAAGAGGTCGTAAAATATAACCGAAATGGACATAAAGAAGATGCGATGGACCGAGAAAGTTTGCGGAATTCAGTGGGGTCGCGTGGCTCTGGTGCTGACGTCGAGGTGAGTTGCAGTTCCTGCTTTGGGTCTGAAAACGAGGGTTTCGAGTCTGAGTCTCTGAATCGGAAGAGCAAATCAGGCCCAAGGTATAAAAAAGACTATTTAGACGAGAAGAATTATTCCGCGCATCTAGAGGAGATAAACCGCATTGAAAATGAAAATAAAAATGAAGCTTCTATCAATCGAAATGGTCTCTCAGATTTGACAACGATGCAGCGAGAAGCAGTTGTGAGTAATAATCAGGAGGAGAGTATAATCAAAATGGAGCATGTTGAAGATAAAGGAGGAGGAGAGTTGGATATTGAGAAGATTGAAGTTCAGATTCAAGAGCAAATAGCTAAATTGGAGCGCGCCTTGGAAGTTAGTCGAGCGGCGCTGAGTTTGGTGAATATTCTGAAAAGTATGTCAAATCAGAATTCAGACGTTAATAAGAGGAATGCGAGATGAGAAAAAATTGGGTAAAGGGTTGCCGCCATTCAGGTTAAACAACATTTTTCAACGACTTGATTGAATTTAAACGTGTAAATTTCTAAGTGAATTTATATAAAGGTTACAAATGTATTAATAGAGCTAAGAAATGACTGAGTATTCTGCAGTCATATTGACACTCAGTTTTCAATTCCTATAAGAAAATGCAAAAAAATTTATTTTCTTTTCTCTACTCCACGGCTTCTTCTATGTTAAAAACTCAAATAGGAACATTAATATGTGAAATAAAAAGAGTCGAGTATGTCGGTGAGAAGAATGCGTTTGCTGATGAGAGGGTGAAATTGACAAATGAAATAAATGATATCTAGGATTAGAGAGCTTGTGAGGACAAAATAACTTTACTCCCACAAACTTCCTTGATCTTAAATGGAACAGACAGAAAAAAATAGGTCTGGAAAAACAATAAAAAGCAGATCTTCCAGTGGTTTTACATGGAGTAGATCTTTGGAATCGTGTAAAATCTCTTCAAAATGGTCTTGATACTATCATAAGTGATGCGTCATTGTCTTTCTCAACAGGGGAGAAAACAATTGCTGTGTCGCTTTCCTCCAAAACAACAAAATCGTAGGCCTTGAGGAAGCCACTTCAAACGTTGATTTTGAAACAGATAATTTCATCCAGCAAAAGATTATGGAGAAACTCCATGACTCGACAGTGTTTACGATTGCTCATCGACTCTCCACAATTGCCAATTATGATAGAGTCATGGTAATGGACAAAGGAAGAGTAAAAGAGCTCGATCACCCCTATAAACTTTTGGCGAAAAATATTGGTGATGATTCGATAACCAATACTGATGGTCTTTTTGCTTCAAAGATTCTACATACTGGAGCTAAGCACTCAGAAGTCGTGTTCCAGACCGCAAAAAATAGCTACTTCCGAAAGTTTGGAAAACAGTAAAGGGTTTCTCATATCATCTTTCTCATCACTAATATACGCGTCAAAAATCCGTAAATAAATTGTTGTATGTTAAAACTAGGGAGTTCTTACTTGGTTGCAATACTTTATGTTATTGGGTAGTCAGCTAATTTCATCGAAGATTAAAATAAAGTGAAAGTTGCTTATAAATGTTTTGCTGAAAATAGTTTAATAAGTCAAATATTTGCCACGAGTGCTTATTCTTTAAGCTTCACATCTGGAACGTTGATAGAGAGGCAAGCAATTCAATTTGAAGTTCTTATTTTACCTTACCTCCTAACTTTGAATAAAATATTAACTAACACTAACTGCCACGAAAAAAAGTTGACTACATAATTTTCTTCCAAATTCTCATTTTCAAACTCGATCACAATTGTTAATCTGTTTAATCCGTTTAATTTTTTCAATTGGTATTCAATTCAATATGAGATTGCAAATCTTCAGAACAATCAATTATAATACCAATATTACGTAAATACTGATGCTTTAGAATCATGGCGAATAAACAGCCGCTCTAACAACTTCACCGAACGAGTAGAAGTTTCTGTCATTAGGATCTCTGCGTCCAGGATTCATCACCATGAAACCCTTATCGGTAACACCAGTCGCGAGCACCCAATGGCCACCGCCTTGCACGTTCAAGATAAGATGGCTGCCTCCTCTGAATAGCTTGACCATTTGATCTCTGTTGGTGATTTGGCCTTGATAATTGAAGCCAAGAGGTTTAATGGCGCCCCAGACGATAAGATCGCCAGAATATCCTCCGTGAGTTTTCAGATATTGGTTCAATGTGTGTGGGTTAGCATCTTGACCATCGATTTTGACTCCTTTAGCAGCTATCATTGCCGACACTGAAGACATTGCGCAGCCAGCAGAACCAATAGTAGTTCTGCTATTTCCGAGGAATTCATTTGCCCATCTTGGATCAACTTGGAACATATGAGGCGCTGAGCCAGCTTTCACTGGAGCTGGAGCTGGAGTTGGGTTAGGTCTGACTGGAGTTGGTGTAGGCTTTGGAGCAGGAACTGGATTTGGTTTGTTATTAGATGGATTTGGTTTATTAATAACTGGAGTTGGCTTCTTGACATTGTTATTTGGTCTATCAATGACTGGTTTTGGTGTGACCTGTGGCTTGACGACTGGCTGAGTCTTACCAGGAGTTGGATTTGGATTTGGATTTGGGTGAGGTCTATTTGGAGTCTGCACTGGTTGGGTAGGTCGCTGTGGTGGTCTCGATGGGCCTCTGATGTTTCCTCGGGAAACACCGCCTGCACCTGGGATCAATGATCTAGCATCTTGGATAATTCCGACGATATCCTTGACGATCTCTTGTGCAGCTTGGCCGATAACAGCAATTGGGTCTTGAGCTTTGGTCGCTGTGAAGGCGATTGCCACGAAGATGGCGAAGATAAGAGCGAATCTCATTATATTCCGGATGGAAAGAATTAATTATCAGTATGAGATTGGTCGAGTATTTCAAGTTCACAGTTTTTGGATCAGGAGCTGTTTTAAATCTCAACTCTGTAGGAATAAATTTAATTGTGTATTTTCTCTTGTGCAGGAAGTAACATGCTAATTTGAACGCAATAAGATAGAATTGAGAAAACCCAAGCCTCTTCGACGCTGTCGATGAGGTTCGGAGAATTCTCCAAACAATATATTTTTGGTCCATTTATTTTAGACGATTCTTATGCAAAGAATAATTTTTTGTCTAAAATCTTTATTCAAAAAGATAGTATCAGGCGATTAACCTGGAATGAGACCAAGGTTCAGACGCGTTCAGTATAGAAAATAAAATTAATAGGATTTGAATAATTTTGCCCTCAGTGATAGCATTAGCGTGGAAAAAAATATCAAATTAGTGATTTGTAATCATAGGGACGAGATTGTACCAGCACATCTGACTTTTGTATCGAAGCTCTCATATTTTAGCACGGTTTTGAGTAGAGCTCTCTAACTACTTTGCTCAATCAATAATACTGTTAATTTCTAAAAGGAAATTATTAGCAGATAAATTGTTTATTCAGCTTTTCCATGCAACACTCGAATTTTCAATGCTTACCCTTTAATACTTTCTCCAGTTAATGTCTTCTATTCGTTGGTTTTTGTCAATGTGGTAATAAACCATCCCTCATTTCAAAATTAAACGTAGCACGACAATATGGGTAGAAGCGAGATCTCTAATCAGATTGAATATTGATTTCATTGGTTAATTTGATAGTGTTTTTTCAACCTTCAGGATGAGTATGCAGCTCATATATTTCAGAAAATTCCTAAGTTAAATTCAATTTTATCTATTCTCAGGTAATAATGATGGTTCAGACTCATGGCGCGTAAATAGCCGCTCTAACAACTTCACCGAAAGAGTAGAAGTTCCTGTCTTTTGGGTTGCTCCGTCCAGGGTTCATAACCGTGAAACCTTTATCAGTCACACCTGTCGCAAGGACCCAATGGCCACCACCTTGCACGTTCAAGATGAGACTCTTACCTGATTTGAAATCGTTAACCATCTGGTTTTTGTTTGTGATTTGTCCTTGATATTTCGGGCCGAGTCCTCTTACAGCTCCCCAAACGATGTTGTCACCAGCATATCCTCCGTGAGTTTTCAAATATTGGTTCAATGTGTGTGGGTTGGCTGGTTGACCATTAATCCTTATTCCTTTAGCAGCCAGCATTGCCGAGACAGAAGACATGGCACAGCCTGCTCGTCCTATGGTGGTACGGCTGTTTCCAAGGAATTCATTTTTCCATCTTGGATCGAGTTGGTACATATGTGGAGCATTGACAGTTCTCCCTGATCTTCCTCCTGGGGCATTTCTTCCTGGAGTTTGTGCTCCGCGGCGCCCTGCAACTAATGAAATGATATCTTCCAAAGCTTGAGAAACAGAGAATGTGTCCTCAGCTAAGGTTGCAGTTAAAGCGAGAGTCACAAAGATGGCAGTGATAAGAGTGAATTTCATTGTTTTTGAAAAGAGAATGAATTATTAGAATGTAATTAAAGCATGTACCAAAGTTCAGAGTTCTGGCTCAGGAGCTGTTTCAGATTTGAAGGAATAATTTATATTGTATACTTTCTCTGGAAAGCAAGTGACTTGCTACTCTGAGTAAATAGAATTCATTTTTATTTTCTTGAAACAAATAAGACAGATTTAATAGCTGAGGACTTTCTGATAGCTCTTCTCAAATGTACTTAAAAAAAAGAGAGTTTGTTGTCCATTTTGGTTACTTAAAGCCAATCGATGAAGTTTGGATAAAACGTTGTTTGACTAACATATGATATAATCGGTGAGATAAGTGAGCATTAATGTACGAGAGCATAGATTTTTGATTGTAATTAACTTATCATTGGTTAGAAATCAAAAAATACTTGAGAGCAGAGTTGCACTAGCTTTCCGATGAGTCCAAACTAATGTAATTGAATGCAATGAACGGTCGCCAAGAAGCCTGCATGTGAGAAAATGAGAGTGAGAAATTCAAAAAGATCTTTTGCAATGAAGTTTCATTTTTGATAAATCTGAAAATTAGCCTAATCCTATTTCAAAACGCTTAATAAATCTATCACCTTTTCATATTTGATAAAGTTACCCTTGTTATCAGCAGTTAAGCACATTTTGATTGTCTCTTAATGCTTTAAATCAATTCAGTCTTTGGAGTTGAGAATGCATCTATGAAATCTGGATCCGAAAATCTCATATAATGTCAACATTTCTCAATATGTCTTTAATATCGACGATACAGATAATTAGTTGTTTGAATAAACGCTGGCTCTAACAACTTCACCGAAAGAGTAGAAGTTTCTGTCGTTTGGACTGCTTCGTCCAGGGTTCATGACAGTGAAACCTTTATCAGTCACACCAGTTGCAAGGACCCAATGGCCACCATTTTGCACGTTCAAGATGAGGTTTTTGCCTGATTTGAGATCGTTGACCATCTGATTCTTGTTTGTGATTTGTCCTTGATAGTTGAAGCCGAGACCCTTGACGGCACCCCAGTTAATAAGAGCGCCAGAGTATCCTCCGTTGGATTTCAAGTATTGGTTCAAAGTGTGTGGGTTGGCATCTTGGCCGTTGATTTTAACTCCTTTAGCAGCCAACATAGCAGAAACTGAAGACATGGCGCAGCCAGCTTTTCCAATTGTGGTTTTGCTGTTTCCGAGGTATTCATTTGCCCATCTTGGATCGACTTGGAACATATGAGGAGCTTTTCCAGGAGTGGTTGGGGTTTTAGGGGTAGTAGTTGGGGTTTTTGGAGTGGTTACTGGGGTTTTTGGGGTTGTGGTTGGTCCTTTTGGAGTGGTAGTTGGTCCTTTTGGAGTGGTTACTGGGGTTTTTGGGGTTGTAACTGGGCCCTTTGGTGTAGTGACTGGTCCTTTAGGAGTGGTGTGTGGTCCTTTAGGGGTAGTGACTGGGCCTTTTGGAGTGGTTACAGGGCCTTTAGGAGTAGTTGGGCCTTTTGGGGAGGTAGTTGGTCCCTTTGGATGACCTCCAATCTTAGGAGCAACGACACCACCGGTTTTTGGAGTAGGTTTTGGTTGGGTCTTTGGGAAGCTGGCACCACCAGTTTTTGGTGGACTAATTTTGGGATGGCTGGCACCACCAGTTTTTGGAGCGCTGAAACCGCCGGTTTTTGGAGCACTGAAGCCAGATGGTCTGGAACCTCCTGTGGATCCGCCACGAGAAGCGATCATTGAAATGATCTCTTCCAAAGCTTCAGCGACGGAGAATGTTTCGTCGGCTGTGGTAGCGGTGAAGGCAAATACCACAAAGAGAGCAGCGATAAGAGTGAATCTCATTTGTTTTTCTTTCCTGAAAAAGAATTAATTACCGAAACGCAAATTAATCTTACACTTATTTCCCGAGTTTTGGCTCAGGAGCCGTTTTAAATTTTTCAAATTGGAAGGAATAAAATAAAAAATGTACTTTCTCTTTTAACAGAACACTATTGAGAAAGCTCACTTCTTAAATGCAAATTGCTGCATCAGGTGAGAGAAATGCTAAATAAATTTATGCTCGTTCCAGGAATCCAGGGTCTTCTGACTTCGAATAGAAACTTGTTACTAATTTTTCCTCCATTTCACCGAAATGAGATTAGTTTCTGTTTTTTTTTTTAATTGATATGTGGTTTGAACGTAGCATAATAGAATGGTGTTCAGAAGAAGGCTTAGCTGTCTAAAATCACGATCGGAAATTTAATAATGCTGAAATTGTCCTTATCTTTCACAATGGAGCTCTTGAATAATTAAATTGATAATGATTGCCGGCTGAAATCGAGAGTAAGCATCTCCTGTATCAGTTCTGAACTATAAAAAACACACACAGCAATATTACTTGAACAAAACTCGCAATTTCCAAAAATCCCTCACTCAGCTCATCATCAATTCTAACCACAGTAACCTAAAATCTCCGCATTAGGTAATTTCACTGGAGACCCAGTATCTTCATGTGACCATTGACTTTTCCTAAAGTAATTCAAATGAGAAAAGCATACAGTTGTATTGATTTATTTTTCGAAATATCGTAAATTAAATAATGATTGCGTTCAATCTAGTCGCTAACTGAGAACAAATCTTTACACTCTTCTCCTGTCTCTTCTTCTTCTATTCGTTTGACAATCCTCATGGAACAACTTGTCTCTACTTTAGAGCCTAGTCTATGCTCTTTCTATCACACCCAGACATCATCTTCTTAAATTTTCAATCAACTACTTCGTCGTCTTGCATACGAAAAGCAAGAGCAAATAATGCTCATTTGAATTCCATTCTACGAATCACTTTGAAAATCTCCTTTTTTAAAGCTTGCCTCGGATCATTACTACTTTCACATTCATAGTATATTCCAATACTCTATTAATTTCCTCTATTTATTTGGAAACATTCGAAAAGTACAATCAAAATCTTCTCTTCAAATTTAATCTCATGTCCTCAAAAAATCCTCAGGGGCAACCTCGAAGCGTATGGGAGCCTCTTCAGTCTATGAATCACCAGGCTGTCAGCATCGACCAACAGGCTCCGCAGCAACGCTCTCAGAGTATCTATCAAGAAGAAACCCCTTATCAGTCAAACCCAGTCCGCTATCCTGAACTCGAGATGAATATACGAGGCCCTCAGCAAGCGAACGCTGAGCCTCTCCTAGTGGGCGGTAACCTTGAAGACAATGAGCAGTATCAGGCTCTGGAAAAGACATATCGCAGCTTCTACCACTTTTATATCGTTAACTTTGCATTATTCGTCGTGACGATATTGATCGCTGTCGTACAAGTGATCGCAGTTATCGCCTTCAGTAGTAGCTCGGATGAACTTATGTGTAGTCATATCTATTCTGATGGACATGACCAGGTAAAGTGCGTGGAGAGTGATGATGATTTCTTTACGGACGATGATTCAAAGAGATTTTTCGTGTCTCTTTTCGTGATGTTTATCATCGTAATCAAGGGAATATTAGCTGGAATTTATTTCGCTGGGAAGTATGTTTATGACCTAAAGACTGTCCAGGGTTATAAGATAATGCTGGTGGTGTATGCGGTGCTTTTTATTCTTTACCTGTTCTCATGGTCGTTGATCTCGATGATCATCTTTGCGTATCTGGGCTTTTGTGCGTATAAGCTAAAGGAAGTTCTGGAGAATATAGAAGAGATAAAGAACAAGCGCAGGCTGCTTCAACAACAGGCCTAAAAAAGATCAATTAATTTAATGTGATACTGCTCTTCATTGTTGTACACCCTTTGAGATTTTGTATTTATTAGTTGGTTTACACCAGAGCATGAATTCTATTTTCTCGAAGAAAACTTCAATAAAAATGGTAATGGTTAATACAAATAATTACATCTTTCGAAAAGTGATGATGGTTATATATAATAGGAATCTCTCTGCTAGCTGGTATGAGCGAAATTCGAATTTTTATTTTGATGACCTTACGTACTTAATATACCTTGAAGGACTTCCAGTGTAGAACAAGCGATTTTATCAATATCAACATGGTGAATAAACCTAGTGCTCTGGCCTTCCATTTGACAGGCCTCAAAAGTTCCACAGACAAATAGGATTTTCAATGAGATTTAAAGAATGATACTGTAGAATCAATGCATCATTTAATTCAGTAGATAAGAGGACATTTGTTTAAATGACAGCAAACTGTCACAGTTTCTATGGCATTTGACCACTATTGAAAGAGGTTGTTAAATTCGACCATGCTACTCTACCGCTTATTCGAAAACATCAAAACGTAGAAAACACACCCAACATTTGATAGTTACAACTTCTTTAAGATAATACAGAGCACCGCTACCTCTCAAATCTGAAGAAAGGAACTAAAAATCAAGCATTAGTTCCAAAATTCAAAAACCCGGCCAGAATGCTCTCAATATACACTAGTTTATAAATCGAATTAATTAGCCGATAAAGGCTTCCAAAAACACCGTTTTAGGACCTTATCAAGACCGCATGAATTCGATTATCAGTCCTGGACAGAACAAGAGCTTCCACAAATCTATTTCTAGAGGCGATTTCTCCAAAGATCCTCCAGGAGACCCCGCCGCAAAGTCCGATGACACCTTCCTAGCTCCAATCACAAAACTCGAAAACGGATTTTCCGCGGGCAGTCTAGACCCAATCCGCATATCCAACATTATAAAACCCGTTGTTTCCAACAGCGCGTCAGAGGCATCCTCGAGCTCAGAGACCATTCTACCTCTCACACGACCTAAAACGCGGCCAACGATCATATTAACACCATCTCCTACTAGCAATCAAAATAACCCTTCCGCTAAGGATGCAATCGAACGCCCCTCTCCGGTAAACCCGAACACAATGAACAGAGATTCGAAAAAACCATCAGCTGCTGAAGAATCTGCTGGATATCCAGATCTAGTCTACAATAATAAAACATATAGATTTTTTGATTGGAAAATCGTAGCAAAACTGTGCTGGGTAGCGCCATTTACCCAGCCTCCTGAAGGTATCTTCTACCACGCAGAAGAGGACTACTTCTTATATTTTGGCAAATCGAAAACGACTTCAAATCAAGGTACCAAGCATCCAGAGGCGATTAGGCAATCTCAACGGCCACTAGAAACGTCAGAAACTAAGGAGTCTAAGCGGATGATAGAGGAGGAAGAGGACGGGCTCTCGGATATGCAGGAAAAGAGCACTGGAGGAAGCGAACTAGAGACTAAGGTGAAAAGTGAAGAGAAATTATCCGAGTTATTGAACAATTTGCAGCATAGCTACAGCCATCGAATTATCGGAGAAAATGCGGGCTCCTTGACGGTAAAGCCTTCGCAAGAGGTCCTCGACCTTTTGAAAAAGCAGGTGGAAGAGCGAGCGAGATCACAAATGAAAGGAAGAGATGATAGTGTCTCGCTTTCGTGTGTTAGAAGCAATTTTACGAAGAATCTGCCGAAGAAAATAGGTGATCAGTTCGCGGATTACCTCCAAGAGCATTACCGCATGAACATATCGAAGATATTCAAAGATAAAATGAGTTGGAAGGTCCTGAACTCGTATCTCGAAGGACAGAAGGTCTTGGAAGAGGGAAAGATCGACACAAAGGCACTTATCCAAGCGTTCATTGATTTTATCGTGAAATATGAAATGAAAAATATTGATGCGTCGAGAACGAGAGATGATGTTTCGAAATCATGCTATAAAGTGACGATATTAAGTTTAAAAGCGGCTTTCGAAAAATTATCCACGTACGTTAACCTCAAGCAAATAAGTTCTCTGTCGATCGCAAAGTCGTGGCCGTTGTTGGACATTCATTACAGCGTTGCTGCGGAGCAAGGCAGTAAAAAATAAAACATATATTAAAGTATAGAATTCAATAAAGCATAGGAAGAGTGGCTCGTTCTGAGTGAATGGGCTGCGATTTCGAGAAGTTTCTTTTTTGATTGTTTTAAGTTTTTTAATAATATTTACGCGTGTTGCTGAACAGGGTAGGGACAAATAGTTTGATACGGCCATAAGAATTCGGGTTAACTCAATAGGAACATTAGATAGTGAATAGTTATTATGACCGAATCAATGGCACTTACAACAGCCGAAGGTATAAAAGGCGAAATGACTATGAGATTTTGCCGGATAATATTTCTCATTTAGTTAAATTGCGAATTTTTTCTTATAGAATCTCTTTTGGGTGTACCAATGACTTAGAGATAGATTCAGCGATTCTCAATTGAAGAGACCGAGATTTCGTTATGTTAAACCAAATGAAGTTTAAGAAACCCAAAGTTGCGCACACTTGAAGTCTTTGTACTTTTCCAAGGTTAAAGGAAACACGCAGAAGAAGGAACGTCTACAATCAAAATGAGTTTGAAAAATGACATGGCATTTTCTTACCATTTGTAGTAGATTTTGAGAATAATGCTTTCCCTGTGCCAAAATCAATGATTTCTATAGTCCGATCAAAGCCAGTTACAACCAGCTTATCGCCGATGGGACTCCATCTCACACACGATGCGTCACCTAGTCGAAATTAATTCCTGATCCAAGCATCGAGCTCACTTGAAAATAGATTTCCGCTGATAATTTTCGCAATTTTCTGCTGTCTGCGATCGAAAATTTGAATTGTTCTATCACATCCACATGCTGCTAACAGCGCGCTCTGACGCTCACACGTATCGATCCAATAGGTTGCTTCATCACAAAGTAACATAATATAAACTACTTCGTCTCCTGTTGTTGTTACCATATGCTTTATCAAGAGTGACGGGTTCTAACAGAACCAAGCTTTTCTTTTCGGTATCTAAGATATTAAGCTGATTCCGATTCGTCTTAACAAATAGCGTTGCATCTCCATCAGCAAGACTCCATCTGCATCTCGGCCAAGGATCTTCATATATAGGAATTTAGATTATCATTTTTCATAGACATTAGTCACCCGCTCCGAGCACTTTTAAATGAAAATTATAGCCACTAGTGTTGATTTCTGAAACCAAGCATGTTCCACTAGTATCAATCGTCGCTATATGTTTGCCTTGTGGGTTGAAAGCGAGACTTTCTATTCGTTCTTTGAAAATAGTTTAGAGAAATCGTGTAAAAGACAGAATTTGAGGAATTATGCTTAAACAAGAGTGAATGAAGGCTTTTACCACTGCTGTGCTGGGGGTACCATTTAGTTCTACGAATAAAAGCGACTGGGTTATTGCTATCCATATCCACGCTGAATAGATGATAAGTAATCTTCGTTTTCACAGGAATCAATGCAACAAAATTGTTCTTTTCATTGTATGCGATATCACCGTTGCCGACATCTCCGTCAATTTGTTCGAATTGAAATATTTTGCTTAGTGTTCTATTGCTGTTTATTGATAATAATTCGAAATTAGCGGCTTTGTTGTAGCAATGATGCAAAGAGATTAGACAATTTGAGTTGCGTACGGCTCTTAAGTGAGTCCAGGAAAGGGCTAAATTATGGATTATCAGATGAAATAATTTCATGCGCTCTTATACCCGACGCATTTCTCAGCTTGATTCCTTCGATTGATGAGCATGACTTGCTTGTGGAATAATAATGTAGGAATACAGAATGAGGCGTCGTTGTGCTCCAAGCGATCAAATTTGAGTCTTTCAGATTGTTGAGTTGAGGGCAGCTTCGAACACCAGCAAATTACCATCATTACCGCTCCATTTCTGCAAGCCTGAGGTTTTTATTTCCTCATTCATGCTATTTACTTTATCTGTTTCTCTTTTGCTTTCTAACGATTCTATTTTCGTGAGAATTTAGACACAGTTAAGCTCTATATGGTTTTTGCTACCATTATCTTGCTTTTCCATTGTCACCAGAATTTGCTATTCGGAAAGAAGCGAATAAATTTAACTTAAATCAGGGATTACGTAACAACAACAAATGATTCCTAGTGATAGTTGAAGCTTATTCTGTAAGGAACCCAATAAGTATGAAAATTGTCATTTGAGTTCTGCTCATGGTTTTAGTCTATTATAGCAAAGAAACCCAATACGAAAAATGCAAAAAGGAAAAAGAATCAAGTTAATTTAATGAGTAGTTTCCAATCACAAACCAGGAAAAATGTTTGTAAGGTTAGATAGACATTTCACTCATACCATCAGATGGTGAATATTTCGAAAACAAGTGAATTAATTGCTTTTACGGGCACACACAAATCGTTTGTTTATATAAATTGTTCAAGATATCTGATCCGTTATTTGTAACAAATACATCGCAATAAAATCACAAGTTCCATTTTCATACTTGTTCATCCTTATGATCGAATGAAAGGATACCTTCCAATCCTATAAATACATCATTTTGACAAAACTACAGCAATATACACAGACCTAACCATGTATTCATGATTTATTTGATGAAAAGCCTCTAACTACCTTCTCAATTTGCACAAAATCACTGCTGAAAATCTAAACAATTCACTACAACCGTCATCAAATAAAACAGACTGGGCTCCTGCACATGTTCCAAATTCGTTGTCGTATTCATAATAATCGCATTTACCAGCACACTAGCCGTTTGTCTTGACGATTGCAGCAGTGCCGCGAGATCCGTTGGCATGTCTCTCGAACGACATACTTTACACTTCCCACAGCATTCAGAGGCAAATTTCCCACTGCGATGATTGTAAAAATCAAAAAGCTTCGGGTTGATAACCAACACAATCAGATTGTTCAACGTTTCAATCTTTCGAATAAACTGCCCGCCTTTTGGTGTATCATCCTTTAAAATCAGCGTCAATACCATCAGTAGATTCATTAAAAACAAAATATCACAAAAAATATTCATATTCGCATCCAACGTCAGAAAGAGACTTTGTAATACTGTATTATCAAGGCCTTTACATGCGGCTATCGCGTGCTGCAGGAAGGTCTTTTTATCAAAGACATTATTCCAGTATTCTGATTTCACCACGCAAATTTTTTTATTCTTATGATAATTCAAGCAATTTTTTAGTGTTTCCCACACTTTCTGCAAAATAAACGCCTGAACATTGACTAGGTCCTCATTACTGACCTCCTCTAAACCGAAAAATGCAATCATTGAGTTGTAGGTCTTCGCAGAGACCGTGAGGAATTTATTTGCAAACTCAGTCCTAGGGGTTTTCAGATGCTTCGTGAGCAATTTGATCAGTTTTCGGCCAAGTTTCAAGCAGTCTTTGCTGTAAAATTTTTCTTGCTCTGAACGTTCACCTTTGCTTTCCTCTAAAGGCACAAGTCGTATGTTTTTATTTTGCTTGCCACCAGGGGGCGAATAGCGAGGTTCTTGCTTAGAAGGATCAGTCATTGGGAAATTTAGGGTTTCTGATTGCTTGGGCGGATTGATCCTTGGCTGTTCCCTGCGACCGCTTTGGTTGTTATCGTCATTGTCAAAAAAGACCTCATCTTTGGCTTTCATTCGTAGAAAATTATTATGAACCAAACTCATAGAGGCAAATGCGAAAAGTCTTTTAAAATTCCAATTCACCCAGAATTAAAAGTTGGAGAGATGTTGAAATTCAAATCTGAAGTCGTAAATTTTTGGTTAATTGAGCAAATAAGTGATATTGAAGAAGGAATTGATAGGAAAGCTTCGATTAAAACTATTTGCCCAATTTTCCAGAAAGAAAAAAAAATAAATTGAGGGTGCATAGCTGAAATAGAATTTTATCGAGTTAAAGCTTACTTGTCGAAGGCGAAAATTTGAGAGTGCCGTCAAGAGGGAAGCATCACCAGTAATACTATTATTTCGTACGAGTTTAAGTCTCAGGAGAGCCCGTCAGGGGTATTTCACGTTGAAAAACCCATCTTTCTTTCGAATTTGGATTATAGCTCCACAAAAGTTCTGAGAAAGTAAGACTTATCACATGAATTCTTAGCCGTTGATTTGAACTCAACAATGTATCGCACTATTCTTTGTTTTTCTCATCAAAAGCGTCGTTCAAAGGTCTTTTAGCATCTATTCCTCTGAAATTCGACGAACTTAGTTTTAGTGGCCTTATGGGGCTCAACAAAACAAAGTCAATAAAATCTTTGAGTGGTCTCGATTGCAAATCAAACGAGGATGAACAAATGATGATTGAATGTCATGGTGATGAGAAGCGATTTATTCGCAATCAGATAAATTAAAATACGACGGAGTCATCTCCTCAGCAGTCTCAGACTAACAAGACAACGTTGAAAGTTTGCTACGTTTCTTTGAATTTTACCATCCAGATCACCTTAAATGTGCGACAAATGAAAAAATTTCCTATGTACACAATAATTAAATAATAGCCTAACTCTCAGGAATTGACTTTTCAATACCGATTGCATTGTTTATAGCTTTATCGCTTCCCATTCTTCATCTAGTTATTTAAACATATTCGATTCCAATAGATAAAACAGCTTAACAGCTGAACCAAATGAACCTCACTCTTAGATGTGAATGCACATAATTATAGTTATTATTATTAGCTATCAACTAGTCCTTAACAAACAATCGACGAAGATAAGATACAAATTAAACCAAGATTGGGAGTTCAAAGTCATACATATCCCATCCCACTGTATACGGAATTAAAAACAGAAATATAACGATGTTCGCGTCCAGTCCATTAAAGAAATATCTCTCGTTCCCCCACCAGTTGAATATGTTATACATTTTCGTTTGCTTCGCTTTCCAGTGGGTCCAGAGGATTACAAGCATCCCAATAAACATCAACGTCGTCTTGTGGCAATCGCAATAATAAACTCCCAACATCCTGAGTGTAAACGCTATAACATGCTTCCCTAACAGCTGCAGATCATAGTTGCCCTTGATTTTCATTTTCCGAATCTTCTCCCAGTTGAGATCCATTTTCGTGATGAGATAAAGGAACCAGCCGCTGGTCAACACGCTTCCTTCGCCAACAGCACACGCGAAATACATCCATTGGATTTTGTGGTTGACTATATAAAAGAACCACTTGAATTGAATCAACCCGCTGAAGAAGAAATATAAAAAGTTCAATACATAGTGCAAGAGGCTCACCAGACTGAGCACATGCATTATTCCGATCGCTACAAACAGAAAAACGACGAAACTTTTCAAAAAGCAAATGAAATTTGGATTGTGACGATACTGCTTGAAAGAATGCAAGCATCTCCAGCAAAATTCGAATTTGCAGCGAGAGCACACCATATGGTTGCATCCAAACATCTTTTGAATTTTTACTCGGCATTTAGGACAAGTCTCGCAAGTCAATTCCACCCTCAGCTCGGATAATGCGTCGTATATGTTCTCTTTGAAGCTTTTCTGCTTTCTCTTTTGATCAGACTGGAATTCCTCTTTCCATGTGTAAGAACAGACGGGACATTCAAAGGGAGCGGTGCATGATTCAGGCCCATCGTAATATCCGATGTAAGAGCAGCCTTTTACAGGACAGGCGATGAAAATGCTCTCATTGCGTAGGGTTATCTTAGTAAATGCTTCATGAATCTGATCTCGCTGAATGGGGGAGCTGCTATCAAGGATGCTTTGGATTGTGAGGCGTCGTGTACAGCCTGCTTGTGGGCATTTGATGAATGTGGGAATTTTTGCGGAATCCCTGATGCAGGTAAGTGCCCATTCGAACATGCAGTCAGGGCAAACCTTGTGGCCGCAGAGAGGACGGCTCAAGGGAACGTCGCTGGTGAAGCAGATGGGGCATTGAGAATTAGAAGGTGCAACTCTCTTCATTTATTAGCAGGTATGATTTAATTAACACAATGTATGTACTTCGGAATTAAAGAAAAGCGAATCAAATAATTTTTTGCTTCTGATCGGAAAAGCGATTACATGGCACAAAAAAAACTTGCTTTAACTCAACAAAGGAAGATTTTTCATCGAGATCCAAGACGAGTTCCTTCCAATTCTTCTCATCTGTGGGCTATGGCAACGGATTTATCTGGTACAACTGTCTTGAGTAGTCATCGGTCTTCTATAACGATCTTCAAAAAAAATTTTAGAGTTTAAGCAAGCTGTTTAATTATTATAGTCGAATCTGGGGTCTGATGTTCAGAGTAAGGTAGCTCCAATCTATTTGATGGGAAAGAGCACTAGTCATGCATGAGATTCTGAGTTGTTAGCATCAACAATTTGAAAACTGCTTTGCTCTGTCTCCATATTTTCCTCTTTCCAGGCTCTGAGGGAACCTTCGTGTTCAAATGATCCTAGGAAAAATATTCTTTGGAGTTCAATTCTTATGGCTGGCCAAATTTGGGTTATATCTGCGAGCTCAAGCTGTGCTAAATTTATGGTTAAATTCTTTTTGAATGGGATTTATTGCAAATCTGAAATTTCTAAGATTATTTGTGTTATTGGTTTCCTCTCGAGGAACTTCTTCTGCAAGAAAAGATACAAAAAAGCGAATTAAAAGCATCGGTCAATTGCGGGTACTCAAATTTTCAGATGTGCTCCAAAATGCTCTTTATCTCACTGGATATGATCAAAGCACGATCAATATCCCTAATACGAATCGGTTGAATTGGAAATTTGTTAGGAATATGGCCCAGTCCTTGATAAGCCGCATACAGAGAAGGATCGAAAGACTTATGCAAGAAATTAATGAGGTTGACTGATAGAGCGTGGGGTTGGGAATCTTCCTGAGATCTCTGAAAAATGTCATTGAACTCAGAATAAGAGAGATTAAGAAGCGCAGGGCTGAGAAAAGCCACTTGAAAGAGGTTCGTCTAACAATGATTGATTACCACTAATTATGAGTGCAGTCGAAAGAAGAAGCTAGATTTCAAATGAATTCTGGAGAAATGCGGGAAGTACTACTTCAAATGCACATTAATCAAGGTGGGCCCGTGAAACGCTTCAAATTTCTGTTGATTTCGATGAAAACCCCCTTCTTTCACATTAGAATGAGGAAAACTCAAGAAGTACAAGAGGAAATTGACGCCAACCTTGAAGAACAGGAGGAGGAAGAGGGATATTAACTGCCATATTCTAACATTTGTTTTGGAGAAACAAATATTAGCATCTTAAATCTGATAGCGAATTCATACAGCTCCCAATAGGAATGATCTATGCTGTGCTTAAAGTTTGAGACAGTTGATTTGTTCATTATGCTAGTTTTCCAGAAGCTGAATACTTGCTGTTGCTCCTACAAATTCATAGTTCATTCAATTCGAAATTGTGTCTACTTGCTCCAACGACGGAAGAGTAATTTGATATTCATTAATACGCTATGTATCATCTATTTCATGCTTTCGAATAATATATATTTATATCATAAGTAGTTCTTCTTTACACATTATTCATATAATCAAGTCAAGAAGGTTATCCAAAATTATCTCATTAAACATGATGAATTTATATTGAGAGCTCGCCTAGATCAGCTAAAGGTATTGAAATTGAATTCTTCTTTATTCAACATCTAAGCTCGCATATCGATATTCTCTCTTCACCCATAACTAAGCTCTTTGCAATAGCAACGATAGATAGCTTTCATGATCATTTTATTCTATAGCCAACGAGACTATAGAGCACGTGTTCAGCAATCATATTCCGCAGTATATGTTTTATTTCCCTTTAATAAAAATTTCAGGCTTTTGCTAATCTTTATTCTTCAAATTTTGTTCACATAACTCAATATTCATTTCCGATCACGAAACCTGAATTAATATTTATTGATTTAATTTAAACTGAATGTTTTTAACATGTTCCGAGTTCTTCGATAAATCCAAATATCCGTTTTCCAATAGCTGCGACTCAGAGAAATCAAATTACACGCGTCTTCCTACTACTATTACACTATCTGCTGCAAAGCAGACATCAAAACCATGGTCCAACACCTACTATCCTTGCTTTTCTTCACTCTCTTTCGCAAACCCCTATCATCTCGATCCCGTTCGACTGGCCTTTTTCAAAGAGAAATGTTCTTGCTACCCATCTACAAAGAAACATTCTAAAATTATTCGAATAGTTGATTATTTTATTGGAATAGGAGTTAGTATTACCTGATTTTTAATTGCTTATTCGAGTTCTAAACCGTGTTAATGCCATCAAAGAGATTGAAAGTTCAATCTCCTACGAATCACTCATGTACTTTGCGTAATTCCCTTGAATCACTTAGATTCAGAAAGATTATTGATTCAGTTTTGCGTTTTTAAGGCTCAGCGTTTCTATTTCAATAAACAATGCTGTTCTTGAAATTTCTCAATGGCAATCGAAGGTTCCCGACTTCGAAGGCCTCCTGATTTAATGCGCAATTCTCCAATTAAGCTCTGTAAATTAGGATTAGCTGATTGGAGTTATTGCTCAAGATAACGGACTCTCGAATATTTTCACTCGTCATTATCTTTCCAGAATAATTTTCTATCGATTAGAACATCTCACCAATGATAAACTTCACGCTAGTACCCGTTCTATCCTAATTTATGGTATTTTCTATGGAAAGAGCTTTCGGAGCGTGCTCACTCGAGTTAACCGCGCATCATGAAAATCGCGCTCAGTATGATATTTCAAATAATAATTTCAAAGCCAACCGAATCGAGCAATAAAATTATAAAATTTTTCAATGGGAAGATCTAAATTCAAACAACGTTTCTTAGAAATAAGAACTAATCGAAGAGTTTTTTATTTTCATTAAAAAATCTCAGCAAGAGAATTTAAATTAAACATTTAACGAGGAATTAGAATGTCTAACTCAATACAAGGGGACCGACAGGACCACGTGGCAATACTGTCTCATAGGAAATGCTTTTCATTGAATGACCTCCCAAAGGAAAGCGCGGACGAGAAAGATGGAGATGAGGAGAAAAAAATTGAATTTAAAGCAAACCGTAAGTTCTCTCGGACAAGAGCGCTGAGGCTGAAGTCTTGGCCGCATACTATTCAAATTCCCAAAGCTGACCCCAGGATTGCGCTCCTCAGGAAACTTTCAAAGACTTCTTCAGGGCCATTGAAACCGTGTAATAGAAAAGCAAAAAGTCTAATGGAAATACCGAAGGTATCAATGGGAGACTCGCCAGCGGGGCTGGGAACGAAAAGTAAGCCGAGACTTTTCAAAGAGAAAAGATTTGGGCAAAAATCGAGTTTGAATCAAGAGGAATTTCAACTCCTTCTCGAGAAAAAAGACTCGGATAGTTGGATGACGGATCATTTTAAATCTACGATGAAAACGCAGACGCTGAAGCCGAGGGTGAGGAATCGCTATGGCAGCGATCTAACTGGCGTTGGTATGTTTTTACAAGCAAAGAAAGAAGCGATGTGCCCGACGCTTAGTGAGGTTAGAGATGCTGAGAGCAATAGACTGGTAACACCTAGCAAAGCGGAGGTTTATAAGAGTTCGAGGTCGATATTGAAGAATTCGCGGATGAAAGCGGGTCCGGTGATAGTTTTTGATAGCCAGCCGAGTTCGATGGTATTTACAGATGGAAAGAAGGTAAAGTTTTCGTGATATCTTCTGTGAGTGAAGAAGAGTGAGAAAGAGTATTAAATTCAATTATTATCAATGAATGAGTGTTGCTAATTATCTGACTTATTGAAGTAGGAGTTTTTTCATATATCTATAATTTTTGATCTTATGTGAATATCAATTTTATAAGCAGAAACCTCATCATGGGGTTGTAATAACACGTTGAACTTCTCTCGAAGTCTTGATATTATTTGAAATTTCTTAAGGGATATTCGAAATCATCTGGAAATTAGTTTGAATTTAAACCGCTAAATTTTGGTTTGGTTTGAGAAAGCAATCTTTGTAACCAAAATTTTAGAGAAGTGATGATAGAAATATTCAGTCGAGGGGAAATCATGCTGTATGAGGCAGGTTTCATCACAGTTAGTACGAATTGGATGCATTTCAATTTTTTACGAGATCAACTAGATATAACTACCTTCACGAAGAATAATAAAACCTGTTTGGAAGTCTGTAGATTATTATGCAATCTCTCCTGAAGTAGTAATGAAATCTTAATAAGTAAAGTTGGAATCTCATTGTGATTAGAAGAAGGTCTGATAATTAAGAAATGCATTTCACTAACTCTTTCGATTCTCCGTTTGACTGATTTATAATACGATTTCAGGCTGAGAAGGCTGGTAAAGAGCTAAGAAGATGGATCGATGATACGATCTAAAGTCGTTTATGTGTCTATCACTGTATAAAGCAAAAGTATTAACTTTTAAATTCGAATGAAATAAAAGAAAATTTGAGAATATTCTCTTTGAGAAAAACAATTTGATGACATATCCTGTTATTTTTCATTTTTGCCAAATGTAAATTATTTCTGATAGAGACTTGATACTCAGAGTCTCTTGCAATTTGCATAATTTGTATTGTCGACTATTACAATTGTAATGGTCTTTTGAAAGGAGAGTCTTTAGAAAATTGCTGCTCTACTCTGCTTTTGAAAGGGACCATCACATTAATTCTATAGCACACAACCAAAATTAGCAACAGGGCAAATGGCCCAAAGCATAAATTCTCTAAATTGTTTTCTATTTTTTTCCCTTAATAATAGGCAATAATATCATTGTCTCTACAACTCTCAAAAATTGAAAATGGTTGATCTTTCAAACAGAATTAGTATCTCACGTTCTGTGTAGCTCACTCTTAAAGATCAAAATTTATTCCCCTCACTCACATTTGCCTTTCTCCGGGTTGGATGAGATCTACCCATAGCTTCTCAATAACGGAATCTTTCACAGCAGTTTCTTTTGACTCTATTTTGTAAAATCTGTTTGCTCTTACATGCCTTAAATTCGTTTTAGTGAGCGTTTTATAAGTACATTACATCCGCGATCCTTTCAGTTTAATCATTAGACATCTCACAACTGAATAAAGAAACCAAAGAATGGCTCAAATCACTGAATCTCAGCTCGACATTATAGCTGAATCAATCGAAATCATTAGCGCAGTGTCTGCCGTCGCAAGCCTTACCAATGTGATTCTTAATCTTCGTTCAAAAAACACAAACGATCTCATTGTCAAAATATCAATCGGTATCAGCTGCATGGATTTGGTTTTCTCTATCAGCACAGCTCTCAACACGAACTGGGGCCGTTACCTCTGCCGCTTCATCTTTCTATTGAGAAAATTCGGCTTTCTAGGCTCAATAGCCTTTGTTTCTTGCTTGGCTCACTGGCGCTACAAACATCCAAGGAGCCCTGAAGCCCAAATATCAAGGAAAGAGTTTCGGAGATACTTCTTCTACTCTCTGTTTCTCCCGGTCTTTCTATCAGTCCTTTCCTCGAAATTTACCTCAAGTTTCAAATCGTCATGCTGGGACCCGAAATTTGATTACGAAACATCAAGTCTCTATTGGTTTGATGGCCCGTGGTGCATAGCATTGGGTTTAACAACTATTTTCTACATGTCTACCATTCGAAAACTTCGACAATTAGAAAAGAAATGGCATTGGGAACTGCTTATGTACCCACTCGTTTTGCTGTTTGTTGGATGTCCTATGTTCGTTACTCATGCGTTTATTGGCACAACGACTAATATGGGCTGGTATATTTTCACGAATGGATCGCTGAGTTTGATGGGATTGATGAATTCGTTTGTGTATGGGCTGGGAAAGAAAATTCGTCAGGCGCTCAAGAGGAGATCATCAGATGAAGACGAAGAGGATGATGAGGATGAGGATTATGGATTTTTACAGCAGAATAATAATGCGGCAGCTGAAGGAGAGCAGCAACAACAACAGCCAAATGCCTCATTATAATGAGAGGCAACCCTCAGAAAATTTGTTGCTACATTATAATTGCCTTTGGTGCTCAATTTGTTACCGTAGGGTGACGAATTTGTCTTTTTGTATTTGTAATTCATGCTATTCCTATGTATTTTGTACGCGTTGGATGCAACACACAACCATCATTAATTTGGTTTCTAGTCGCTGAGTAATAATGCTATTAATTTAGAGTAGGAGCGTGCTTTAGTTAGATTACTCATAGATATTATTATTCAATATTATATACTCTTAGTCATCGTAGTATAAGGACATATCTGCTAAATATTATTCTTCTTTTCGATTTCACACTTTTGCATACATATAAATAACTCCACCTTACTTACCCCTTATCCTCTTCAATTACTCAAGACCACGTGTCGCTGAAATCTATAGTCACTCCATCTTGCAATTGCTGCTCACTATACTTCATCTCTCCATTCTGTTCGAAAGAGTCCAAGTCTTCTTTCACATCCTCCTCTTTCGAAACTTTCATCTCCTCGACCTTCTTCGACAACCTCTCCATCTTCTCCGTCATTTTCTTTTGCTCTTCTTCCCTCTCTTCCTCCTGGCACCAGCGCCCTGTGTTAAAAATATTTTTGAACGCCTGAACCTCTTTCTTTTTGTATTTTTCATTTCTCTTTGCAATTATTTCCAGCTTCTGCTTACTGTCTTTCTCTTCCGGATCCAACTCAAGGACACGCTTAAAATCCCTTTCAGCTTCTTCAATATCATTTAGTATGAAATGACACGTGGCTTTTCGGTAGACTGCCTTGACGTTATTGTCATCCTGCTTCAAAACTCTCTCAAGAAAGTCAATTGCCTTTTTATACTCCTCAAGTTTCATCAAACACAGCGCGAAATTATTCAGCAGCGAAACTTTGTATTGCGCAACGAGCTGCATCTGCTCTGGGGTGGCAACAGCTTCGATTTTCTTCGGGAACCCTTTGATAAACTCCGCTGATCTGTTCATTACTTGATGCGCTCTTTTGTAATCTTTTTTCCTTAAGTACTCTGCTCCTCGTTCCTTTGCGGCTCTGATTCTCTGCTCCCAATCATCTACCGTCAGATCCTTCTTATCAATATCAAAGTCCAAAAATTGAATCCGGAAGTATAGCGTCGCACCTGGAGGAACGTTTTCGAAAGCCTTGGGATTATAATACTCTGGAGATATCCTAAACCATGAGATTTCTCCAGTTTTCATTGAGAGAATAGCTGGGATGAGTCCTCTATGCGAATCATTCGAATCTGTTTTAAAGAGATTGATTCTGTTGATGTTATATCTTTTTTGCTGTGTAGTGAGGATTTTCCCACTCTCGTTTCTCAATTCGAGCCTGACTCTTGCAAGACAGTTGATGTCGAGGAGATTGTTGAACTCATCATCGGGTCCTTCTGAATCGAGGTACTTGATGATGCCTCCATCATTTGTGAGCTGTGTTTGAGGGAGGTTCGCGAGGAAATCCATGTCGATGATATCGTCGTCAACTACTCTTTTTGCAGCGGTGATTGAGGCAGGATCATTAATTTGATCGTCTGGAGGCATGTAGATGATAGTAGGACCGGATCTTGTGAGGGGTTGTGGAATATTTTGGGTCGGCTCTGCGTTGGGATTGTCAACGCAGGAAGTCTCTGCGAATTTGCTTTCTTCGTTCATTGGATTTTGTAAAATGTGTGCAATTTTTTTATAGCTGCGGTAAACTTTTGAATCAAATTAATCGGAACCGGCTAATTGAATGGAATAACAAAGAAATCGGATTTATAGCATTCTGAATTCAGTTTTTCCCATTTTCACATTCGAATAATTTGAAGATATACCACCCACTCTCTGAGGCTCTGTTATCGAATTGGTTAAAATGACTCTCACAAAGTGATAATATCGAATTTGATTTGCTGTAATTGAAATTCTGTTCTTAAATTTTGCACAGAGTGGCTTCGTTTTGATATCTAGAGATTGAACGTATTTCATTTTCAAAGTAGAGAGTTGACTTATTCAATCATATAATAGACTTATTAAAGATCTAGTCAATGAATACTAGCAGATCAAAGCTCTTGTAATTCAAAAGAGATATTTTGAACAAGAGTTAACATTAGGTCTAAAAGCTAGTTGAAGTTATGCATTGTTTTTCATCCCCACTAAGGCATTCTTAAATGTAAACGAAACAATTTCAGGTTCAAAATCGATTAGATAAATTGTTATAATCAGATATCAACAAGCTGTTTGCTTTATTTCCCTTACAGAATTCCAATATTCATAAATATATATATCTATCTTTCATTCACACTCCAGCAGTTCTTTCTCATTAGTTTTAAATTCTATGCCAATTGTAAGATCTAATTTTCATAAATACCATCACTCTTGGATATACGTTGGGCTTTAATTTTCTAGCAAAGCCTCCTTAAAGATCAGTCGAACGTTGAGTAATCTCCCCAAATACAGCAAGCCTCTTCTTCGGCGGAATCTTCTCCAAAATCTTCTCAACTCTAATGTTCGAGCTGCTCATCCTCCAAATCTCATCGAGAAGATCATACCCATAATTATTCCTCTCAGCGTTCCAGGCCTTTTCTGTTGATGGCTCATAGAATATATTTGGTCCCAAGGCATTTTTATGCAAATATTGGCACCTTATTCCATAGCTGCAATACCCATCTTGATGGAACTGCTGACATGGTCTCGTCTTATATTTCTCATGAAGGTGCACCTTCCCTTGGAGTTCGTCCTTTCCATGAGCAAAAGAGCATGTGTTTCCATACTTGCACCACCCTCTCAGCTCAAAGTTCTTACACATTTCAGTCTTAAACTTCATCTTGTATTGGCTCACAAACGCTATTTTCTCTTCCCTCGACTTGAATTGCTTGCGCTTGGGCTTCACGTCGATGATGAAACCTTCCTGTTGACCGCTGGCCTGTTGGCCAGAACTCCCATAGTCCTCAAAGATGGGTTGCGGAGACCCAGTGGAGTTAGTACTATCACTTTTCGGAGAGAAACTATTGGACGTTTTGGAGTAAAGGTCGGTAATGAGGGTCAATTTTGTTGGTGCTGGCGAAACTAGCACTGACATTAGAAATTAATATGCGATTATAATCTATCGCGTGAAAGACGCGTTTAGGTGAAATAGGAAGTATGAAATCCCGATCAGAAAATTTATTTCGCATTAATCACCCACCCATGAAATTAGTTGATAGTGTTTTACTAATGAAGTTGTGTTTAGGAAGACCGGTAGACAAAAGTTGATAAATAAAGGTAGGGGTGATTCCTTCTAGTTAGAATGAAAATCGATCTCATAAATTAGAGGGATTCCTTTATCAAGTCGCTTGCCGAGAAGCTTTTCAGTCAGAAACGCTTTTTGTTGTTCAATTATCAGTAATTAGTTCTGAGAGCGTAATTGTGAAAAATCTAAAGTGTTTTAGGATAAAAAGCGTCTATGATCGGAAAATCACTGTTTTGAAATACTGGGGGTGGGGAGGCTATGGAAGAATGAAAAATGACATCAATACACTTGAGATTTTGATAATAGCGTGCATTTTAGAAGCGAACACTGAATAAATATATGGTGAAATAGATTTTCAAATAAGCCTGTCAAGGAGACCCCGTGATTCCTAATAGAATCATATTATTCTTCTAAAGACAGCGTGTTTTTCCAATTGATTATTAATTTTGATAGCGTTGGAAAAATAGCACTTTGGAGAAAATGCAAAAGAGTACTAAGAGAATACTTCTATTGGGCTCAGGCTACATGTCTGAATCTGTAGCCGATTACATGCTCAGACGTCCTGAGGTGAGAAACCCGAAAAATGAAATTAATGGCTTAAATTTTGTAGAACCATCTTATCATCGCCAGCGATAAACTCGCCGAAGCGAAAGCAATCGCTCAGAAGTTTACACGCTGTGAATATTTACAGCTCGATGTCACTAACCAGGTACAATGACTGCTTTAACAGTACCTAATTCATCGTAAAGAAAGAATTACTTCCGTTAGTTGAAAAGAGTGACGTCGTCATCAGCTACGTGCCAGCTTTCCTTCATCCACACGTCGCAAAGGCTTGTCTCGCTGCCAGAAGACACATGATCACCGCCTCTTACGTTTCTCCTGACATGGCCGCTTGCCATGAAGAAGCTAAGGCAAAAGGCCTCGTTTTCTTGAATGAAGTCGGCGTGGACCCTGGTATCGATCATATGGCAACCATGAAAATCGTTGATGAGGTCGCTGAGAAAGGAGGAAAGTCAGTTGCCACTCAAAAGACTGAATCTAACGTTTTTCTCTTAGAATCTTGGAGTTCTACTCTTACTGCGGAGGTCTTCCAAGCCCTCAGGACTGCGATAATCCTTTGGGGTATTGATCCCTCTTCTGACTCCGCTTTACCAATGATTTCTCTTAGTTACAAGTTCAGTTGGTCACCAATCGGAGCGACAAGAGCGCTGACTAACAGTGCTAAGTTCCTTAAAGGAGGAAAGGTATAGATCCTCATTGAGCCTTGGAACTCAGCAATTGAATTATCAGGTTATTGAGGTTCCTAATGCTGATCTTCTCTTCACGAACGACGAAGTCAAGGTCAACAATGCTTTGATCCTCGAGAGTTTCCCAAATAGAGACAGCATCAAATACATCGACTTGTATAAAATGGGCGGAGTGAACAGTTTCTTCAGAGGAACTCTGAGATACAAGGGTTTCTGCCTCATCATGAGATCTGCACGAGAAATCGGTTTGTTGAGAGAAGAGCCAATCCCATCGCTCTCAACGATCAAAAGCTGGAAGGAACTTGTCCAAAGAACTGTGGATGAGCACCGACCTGATGAAAAGAACTGCTTCCTCAAGCAAAGTACTCAACCTATTGCTGGTTTGGGCTAATAGTTTATATTCAGATGACCGAACCCAAGTGATCGAAGCCGTTGGATTTTCGCCTGAGGACGCGAAAAATGCTGAGAAGATCCTCGTTATCACATTCAGCAACAAGAACTACGCCACTGCCAGCAGAGAGACCTTGATTCAATCTGCTAAAGCTCTACTTGATGCTTTTAGATGGCTTGGATTTTTCGATGAGAACCAGAAGATTACTCCTGGAAAGACTTTCCTTGAAGTTTACTGCTCCCTTCTCGAACCAAAGCTCGCTTTCAAGGTATTTATCACACCGACGAGGAGCCCTCTCTTATGATTATACTTTTTTGCTTTTCAGAAAGACGAGACTGATGCAATCTACCTTCAACATATCTTCAAAATCGATTGGGGCACCAGATTCGGTAAATGATATTGTTTTAGAGATGATGTTTCTAACTGTAACTACATCAAATTAGAAATCAGAAAATCTACTCTGATTTGCATCGGTGAAAAGGGTAAGCGCAGTGCCATGGCACTGACGGTTGGATTCCCTACAGGCATTGGCGCTCAGGTGACTAGCAGTTGTTAGAAGCGTTGTCTTGATGAGAATTTTGTTATAGCTTGTGCTTGACGGAAAGATTAGAACACCTGGTGTAGCGATTCCAACAACGAAAGAGATCTATGAACCTATCTTGCACGAAGTAAAGATTGTTTGCTTTGCCTAGTGATTAATCTTAATTTCCAGCTTGAGAAGAACGGTATTGCCCTGAAGGAAACTTCTGAATGGGTCTTTAAGCCAAAACTATAGAGATTTAGCCAATCTAAGCCATTTAATAACTAAATCCTTTATCTAATATCCTAAAGAACCAAAATTTAAGTCAACATTGAATCCAAGAAACATTGTTAGGCAGCCTATAATAGTCTCTTATTTGGTTAGATCTCTCTTCAGGTTAAATTATCCCATTTTAGTATTTCAAGTATCAGCAATTTGAATACTCTTAGCAGTCTTTGTAATGGAAATTGGTTTTTCCAGTTAGAATAATAATCATTTTTCTGCGATCGTGCATGTCAATTTAGCGAGTTACTTGACATTGTGAGATAAAGTTCTCTGTATATACTAATGTAGTGAGTTTCAATTATATTGTTGAAGTAAAATCACTCTAGCTAAAAGTAGTTAATTCAATGGGAATTAATTCTAATGAATTGAAAATTATGCTGACTTGTCTATATCCTGAGTTTGGACAGTGAAGAATTCATTAAATTCCAGCGATTTTCTATTTGAAAGGCTAGACCGTATCCATGAGGTTTATCAAAAGCTTCAAGTCATTTTTCTGGTGAAACTTGACTATTATTGTTATTAGTTAATTGGACATTTTCTTGATTCTAAAAATTGTTCTTTTAAGACTAGAAAAATAACTCTCAGTTTGAGGATCTGTCTTCCTTTGGACGCCTCATGTATCCAGAGCTTATGAAACAATTTTATTCGAAGTAAAACTACTGATGCTTCGAAACCCGTGCAAAGGTTTGAGAAAAATAGTACCTTCCGTTCTACAGTCTATGCTGAATAATTTTTTGATAATTTGAGAAGAGAAAATTGGGAATTCCTGCTCTGCAGTAAAGTGACCCCTTGTGAGAGTTGTATATACTAATTCATTTTCTCTATCAGTCTGAAACACTCGAAAGATAATTTCCTTTCTCCTTTACCAAGATAGTTGTATCGAAATGATTGAGTTTTGGTTTCAGCATCTTGCATAAAGAACAGTTAGTAATTTCAAGTGGCGTCTCTAACTTGCTTTATAATTTCTAGTGATATCCAGGACGCCATTTGGAATTTCGAAGCATGAGTCTGGAATGAACCGCTAACAATTAACAATCTGGACTTCAAAAACAAATAAAACATGGATTCCCAGATATCCACAGTACTTGTTTTATTCGAAGCATTGAGGACTTGAATAAACAAAGAGCGACACATTAGTTCTGGGGTTATAAACTCATTACAAATTAAATACATAATGAGAGCTTTGAATATGATATGTAAATTGTATAATGCTGGCTTGAACAGCCAATCAACTTCATTTTGAAAGATTTCTTTCCACATTATTCGCTGAAATAGCTTCTTCTTGCAATCTCTAAGATGACATTAGAATGTTTGCTGCCCGTATTCAACACCATGGACGCAAAAGTTCCTTTCGTATTAGTTATGCGTTTATCTCCCTCGTTCTTCACTAACAGTTTATAAGGATGGTCAAATTCAGTGGCCTTGCCATGATCCATAACAAGAACTCTATCATAATTCGCCACGGTTGACATTCTGTGTGCAATCGTAAATATCGTCGTGTCTTTGAACCTAGTCATGATCGTCCGCTGAATGAAATTATCCGTCTCGAAATCAATATTGGCTGTTGCTTCGTCCAGCACAAGAATCTTGTTCTTTTGAAGTAGTGTGCGAGCAAGACAGATAAGTTGCTTCTGACCGACCGAAAACATGGAGGAATCATTGCTCATTTCAGTGTCAAGTCCATCAGGAAGTACGGAAACTGCATCCCATAGTTTTGTTTCTTTAAGTGCTTCGATAATAGCTGCTTCACTGTGTTCACCAAGCGGATCGAGATTAGTTCGGACAGTCCCTTTGAAAATAAAAGGAGACTGAGGGATTATAGAAATGTTCTTTCGGAGTGTATGTAGCCCAACACGAGATATATCGACTCCGTCGATCATGATGCTCGAATTCGGAACGGCTTCGCGATCGATCTCGATTATTCTGAATAGCGCTTGAATAATCGAGCTTTTGCCAGCACCAGTCCTGCCAACACAGCCTATTTTTTCTCCGGCTTTGACTGAGAAGGACAGTCCTTTCAATACATGATCCGTGGTCTTGCGGTATCTCATATACACGTCATTGAATGCAACTTCTCCTCGAGATGGCCATTTCGGAGCCTGCAGAAGTTGGTTATCGGTAGGTTGAATCAGAGGTGCTTCTTGTGAGATATCGGTGTATGATTTGAGTCTCGCCGTGCTGGCCATCTGCATTAGGTGCAATAGACACTGCCTCATAGCGAACTGAACATGGTCTGTAAGGACCAATAGGTAAGAGCAGATTAATCCTACCATGGCAGGACTAACTTTGAGGTAGTTCATCACTAGCGTTATCCCGACACAAGCGAAGACGCCTGAGGCCATATCGCAATAAAACGCGAATACTCGAGCAGCATCATAATAAAACGTAAATGCTCTGCAATTACGGTTCTGAAGTCTGGAGAATTCTCTGATAAAACGATCTTCTTCGCCATAAATTTGAATTGAGACTAACCCTGACAAAGTAGTCGAGAAAAGACTGTAGATCGGGCCTCGCGTCACTAGTTCAAGTCCTCTACTCTGTATAATAGGGCCTTTCAGCAAACGGACTAATAATCCAATAAACAACACCAGCACGACCGCCGGGAGAATGAGCCAAGGCAGCAAAATACAAACTGTGACAAATATCGCTGAAAAGTAGAACAGCGCGTCGATGACTTCATTCTGTACCTGCAAAAGGAATCTATCCAAGACACCAACGTCGTTAGAAAAACGGTTGAGAATTCTCCCCGCAGGGTTTGTATCAAAGAACTCGATTGTTGCTTTTATGACTCGGTCGAGAAGTTTTCGATGAAGCGTGGATGAGACATTGATTCCAAAGTCAACGAACAGCTTCTCACGGACACAAAGAGCGAAAATGTAGCCTCCTAGGAGCCAGCCGAGTACCTTAATCGAGTATTTCGGGGTCCAGATATCATCTGACCAGTTTCCCAGAAATACCGTGTAAAGCACATAAAATACTTCAACTGACGACAGTGCCACTACCAAGAAGAAGGCCAGGAAGAAGGATCCTGCGTTTTTCATATAGTACCAGTATGTACCCCAACCAACGTTACCTGACTCGTCTGTTTCTTTTGTTATGAGCTTTCCTTTCTCTGGATCCATGTCAGAAGCTGCCAATTCATCGACTCCTTCTTCTTCGTCTTCTTTTTCTTGTTGGATATCTTCCCATAGGCCGCATTGGCTTTTGCTATCGCTTGTATGAGATTCTGTGCCTAAGGCTTGAGATTGATCGAGTTTCTGAGATTCGTTCAGGTTTTGTGACTCGCCTGGTTTGCGAGTCTCGGCACGCTTGAATATTGACATGATACTCGTGTCTTTCTTTATTATCTCATCCAAAGTTCCTTGAGCCTTTATCGTTCC
>ENA-UOUE01000464-UOUE01000464.1-compost-metagenome-genome-assembly--contig:-NODE-464-length-32348-cov-13.156797_pt1 | contig 32348 bp, 26 predicted proteins | sample MGYA00238146_ERZ747223 | MGnify/ENA primary metagenome ERZ747223 (study PRJEB28781, sample SAMN06268865) | compost metagenome | isolation source: single cell | place: USA: California, Emeryville, Joint...
TTCATCGTTTCATCGTTTCATCGTTTCTTTCAAAGTCCTCACGGAAAATTTGTTTCAATTCAGTCATGTACGAAACACAAAAAAAAAACCCATGAAAACTTTAAATTTTACTTTCTTTTTTTTATTTCGGCCCAGTACACATATATAAAAACGCTCTATGGACGACATTCTTGTTCAAACGTACTAACAGCTTTTTCGGAAATCAAAAAACTTCCAAATGGAACTGCAGATTGAAAACAAAGAAATCATGAAAGAATTGAATTTCATTTCTTTCATTGAGAAGCAGAAAAAGTTCATGACTAGTTTTCATATTGATCAGTACTAGTGTTGCGAAAGCCAAAGAGATGAAATTGAGACAAAAAGAAGAGAAAAACTACGCAACAAAATTTTCTCTTCTTCCATCGAAGCTGACTTCCAAATTAAAGAAAAAAAGGTTTATCCCATAAATAAATTGGATTGAAACTCATTAACCGAGGGAATTGCATTCATTTTTTCATCTAGAACTCGACCCCAGCTGCATTCCCTGTATGATGAGGCTAGAACTTGAGAAGTCTGTTATTTCGGCAATATTTAGAAAACTGATTGACTATTATCGATAGACAATTAATGTTGAATAAATACATTGGCTAAGAAGTAATCCGGCTGTATGAGCATAAATTCCTAGCTCAGTTTGTTGTTGACACAATTATTTCATCGCTCTCTCTCTCTGAAAATCATGGGTTGATTGCGTTTTTCATTTATTTCCTCTGCTATCGAGTTCTCAAGTGGACTCAAAGCGCATGCCGAAAGAATATGATGTGGAACAAAAGTTTAAACTTGTCCTCCTATGCACAACAGTACATTACAACTCCATTGAAAAGATCGAAATTTTCAGATGTAATGTTATTTCCACTTTCCAGCTTGCAATTATGATACACTTCCGCTAGCATATTACGGGCATGTTGCAAAGTCTTTGGGCAGTCCCAAGCAACCATATTGTGGTGAAAGCCAAAACAGTCGACATCCACAAAATATTTCGCTAATTGGCACTATTGGAAAAATAGGTTGGAAGACAATTCTATCTATTTTTGAGAGTAGCGAGATGATTGTTGTCCGAATCCTTTTTCATCACACATATTTCGTTATTTTCAATAGAATTCAAGTCATGCAAGACAAAAATGATGAGGATTATAAAAGGTAATTTCTTTAAATCAAAAAGGTAGAAAGCAAGTCTTGTCTGCCTTTCATTCTATATCTGCGATTGATAGAAAAACAAAAGTCCTTCCAACAGCCCATGTTGGAAGGAGCCAGAAGGCATTCTATCTTTGCGACAGTAAAATATGTATAAAATCGAAATGACCTTCGGAAGAGAATTTAAGAAACCTGAAAATTGAGAGTCCCTTTCCATTTTCGTCTCTTCCTCCTCTTGCGAGAATTTTTCTTGTAATCAACACGTTACTCTTGAAATTTTGAATCAATTTCCTAGCTTCTGTATGGCAATTTTCCATGAGCCCAGTAATCAATTATTCAGAATCGAATTCCTGCTATAACTAACTCGATGACGTAAGCCAAACTTTTTAATAAGAACCACTGAAACTTGGTAAAATTTTAATGAAAAACTCATTATTTCAATAATTCAGTATGGAAGATTCTGCTCAGAAAACGTGAAAAATTATATAAATAGCTCTAATGAAATTCGTTCCAACAATTTTTTAAATTCTTGTCAAATACAAATACATAAAGTCTGCTTCCCCCGACAGAAAATCCCTGAAAATCTTTCACAAAGCCGTCAGAGCTCAGACTAAACTAGAAGCTTTCGATACAAATGAAGAGACTGTCGAGACGGTTCATGTACGAAAAAATACTGGAGCAGTTTACCTTGCTCAAGCTGGAAAACGCTCTTTCCATTTTATTCGAAACTTTTAGTTCAGCTTGCAAACTCTCGGGCGGAAACTGATTTTCTTCAAGGGAAACTTGTAAATTGGCTGTGAATATTCTCTGCTATTTTCGTGGACAAGAATCAATTCCAATGATCAGAGAAGTTCATGAATCGAAGGTTTGAGCCAGGCTCCTTCGATTATGGTGAAATCGGGGACATAATCTGAGGTTGCTTCTTCCATCTTGAATGTGAAATTTTCTATAACTTTCTTAAAGCCCAATCTTGTTTAGACTAAACTAGCAATTGAATAAAGCTCAGGAGAGCCTGCAGAGGACGTTTTAGAATCGAGGTCTTCTTTCTGACTGGATGTCAAAGGATCTTAGAAGGGTTTTGTTTAAAAAAAAAGCTCTTTAATTTCGAACAATCCATCGAAGTGTTAGATTAATGAGGGTCTTTCCACTTTAAGTTGCTCAAAGTCCAACCGGGGGAGAGGCTTGTATAGTTTTGGATCGGTTATTAATTTTTTCGAGAAAGAGTTGAATTGAGGTCTCGTTGGGTCGCAAAATGCGGATCTATCCGCAAAAGTTGCACTTATCTCTCTAGAAAGAATTGTGATGGTTTACTTATTGCAAAAGTATTGTTCACAAATCTGTTATATCTCTATCAACAAGACTTCTATTCATAAAATTGTTGAGTAACTAAATATGAGCATCATATGTAAAATATTGATCAAAAGTAGCTAATTATCTATCGATATCTAGTCCTGGTATCCGGATTGAGTCAAAGCAATCAGGTTTCGAGCTTCCTGTTGAGCAGTTACTAATTTTGACGAAAGAATTGCATTGTCCTCGAGTAATTGCTGAATCAGCGTCACTTTGTCGCAAAGAGCAAGACTTAATTGCTCACGGTCGCTGATAAGGAGTTGCAGTTCCTATCATATGAATTTATTCAGATTACAAAGAAATCTATGTCATTATATACCTTCGCTGTCTTGGTTCCTTCTAAGCAAATCATCCTTAGCTCTTCATTCTGCTCTTCAATGTCAAGATTCTCTCGTTCTTCAGCTTGAATCTCTTTCTGAAGCTGCTCTATCTTATCCGCAGCCTCCGCGCAGAGCTGATCATACTCTCGCTCTTGTTCATCTGCGACGAATTTTTTCCATCTCTGAACCGCGATACGCAGTCCTACTTTTAACGTACGATCCATTCGCCTTATCCCAAGCCGTCTGGCCGTGGCAAACTGTTTTTCTAGATGCTTGGATTTGGTATGCAAGGTATTGCTATATTGGGTCTTCTCATTATTAAGAGTGGTCAGCTGCTTCAAGAGTCTTTCATTTTCGTTTTTTCTAACATCATAAGTAAATAACCAAAAATAACGCGTATTACTTGTTAAGGAGCTCTGATTTGCTGGCAACTACAAACTCCTTAAGGAAATCTTGTTTTCCAGCGGCAACTCTCGTTGCCATGGACCAAATGTTAAACGCATGTGCTAACTCTCCTCTGATGACGTATTTCTCAACAAACTTTGAAAATTGCTGTGATCTTTTATTGTTAGTAATTTCAGCTCGCCAACCTATGAAAATTCTGCGGAGTTTTATCAGGTTTGTTTTTTCATTCTCAGCAAAGTATCGCACAAGTTGCGAATTCAAGGCTTTATTCCCAACCTGAGTCTTCGCTTTTTTTATTTCATTGAGCGGAATTCCCTCATGCCTCAAAAACTCTTCGATGTAGTTCGTTTTTTTCTGAAGCTCTCTGTTCTCCAGCGCAGTTTCACCAATCGCCTATGAAAAATTACAATGAGAACTGTTTAAATTGATTTGAAATTGTTACTTTGTTTTGTGCGATTTTTTTCAGAACCTTTGCTGTCTTAAACCAGTTCTGGAAACTCCACCTCAAATTTCTAAGCATACATCTCGAGACGACTCGTCTGATATGGTCCTCTTTCGCACTGGTTTTACTCTTTGTTTCTAAGAGTCGTAAATAAGCAAACAGAACCGCTTGTCGCTCTCTCTTTTTGAAAACTGAGTCCATTAAGCAGAAGAACCGCGTATTTTTAGCTTGTTGATCCAACACTATGTTGCTTCCAAACCATCTGATATGATAAATTGCGGCTACCATGTTTTTGATGTTGAACGCCTTTTCGATACGATAAAACGTGTCTTCGATTTTTTTCCTTATGAAAACGACCCTCAAGAGACGCTTGAAGTAAATCCTTTGCAAAAATATTTTGTTTTTCTTCACAATAGAAGCCTCCACGGTTTTTTTGAACACCCCTGCCTTCGCCTTCCGTTTGAAAAGGAACATCACTTTCTGCTTCAGCCTCAATTGCGCTGCAAGAACGGCCTCTTGTTCTTGATGCCTTTTGACCTGCTTAGCCAAAATTCTTTTTCGCCACCCATTTAGCACCTTCTTTAAAAGCTTGGTTATTTTCTCTTCAATTATCTCATTGGCCATGGCTTGCTTCTTTGAATGAAGTATTTCACGAGTATGTGTGAGTTGGTTCTGAGTGTGCTGGAGCCGGTTTGTTAACTGAATGCGGAGAAACTCTTTGCAATGGTTGTTCCACATAACTATTGCGTCATGCGCTTGCTTGATAGCCAGGTTATTTAAGAGTTTTCGGATCGCCTTGGTTTGTTTTTCGGCCCGACGGCTTTGTTGGGTGACCATGCTCAGGTTGCGGAAGAAGCGTTTGAAATATTTGGTTGTCAAGGTTTTGAAGAGGATTATTACTCCTCCGCGCTTCACCTTACATAGATTCTTCCAGAGCTGGAACGTAAGGTTCATTAATTGGCCGTTGCTCTCCACATTTTTGCTGTAAATGTGATTGATGAGTAGATTTTTCTTCATTTTTGTAAGCTGCTGCTTTACTCCCTGAGCCTCATTGAGATGTAAATCCAACATTTCTATCTCTTTCACTCGGTTCTCTCTCTGTACTGTCTGCTGCTCCCTCAAGAGTTTCTACATAAATAGAGTTAATGGTGGCCTCTTAACTCAATTTTGTTTTTACCTTTTCGAGCAATTGCTCGTTTATCATGTCTCGCAGCGACTGTAGTTTCGTGAAGTACTGATTTGCTGACAGCGTCACGAAACCCGTTTGCTTCAAGATACGTATGAAACTTTTATCCAGCTATGAAAGGGTATTATTATTCTTCTTCCACTTAAAATATATTCTAGGGGATACCTTTTGAACGATCCTATCGAGTTTACTTGCTTTTCTGGCTTGATATTCCCAATTTTTGAAATAATACAATATTCGTCTTTTCTTGTTATTTACGAGCCTTTGATCCAGCAAATTGAAGAATATCCCTGAGGCCCAATTCTGTCGCCGTTCCTTCTCTTCCAAAATCCTTTGACGTTCCTCTTGCATAACTTTCGCTTGGTTCGAAAGATCATAGTTTTCTTTGTCAAGCCCATCGTTAACGTAGCTGAGCTGTCTAATCTTCAAATTATCCTTTTGCGTTTTCCATTTATGTAAAGCGAGATTTAGTCTACGCTTCGAATTCTGCATCTCAGTTTTCCGAATCGTTTCTTTGAAAAATTTGGTTTTCGCCTTCATGAGGGACCAAGCTTGCCAGACTTTCAGCTGGGTTCGTTTCACTTGATTTTGGCTGATCTGTTGTAAGATCTTCTCATGCAGGTTTGTTTGAAGCTTTTCCTCCACAAATCTCCGGATTTTATCAAACGCGTCTCTTGTTTGAGTTTGATAGGTCTTCCATATGATAGTATTACAACCCGCTATAATTAACTGGCGCTTCCGAGCGTTATTTCTAAAGATAGAGAAAGCTCTTTTCAAACTACGGGTCTCGTAGCTTTCAAAATATTTGTCGAGCTTTGAGTTTCTGACGTCAACTTGAATGAGTTTTAGGGATGAAGTGTGAGGAAGTGTTTTGTTACTTTTTCGTTGGATGTAAAATTCGGAGGTCTCAGAGGCCCTTTGTAATTGATGTTCGGTCTCTTTAATGTCTTTTTTGAGCAGCTCGTTCTCTTCTTCGATGCTTTCGATTTGAGTCTTGATGATTGTTCTTTTCCACAACTCAAATGCCTTTGGGTTGAAATGAATTGAAACATTGATTGGTAAGGGGTTGAAATACCGATCTTTTAGCAGAAAAATGATTAATGTTGGCTTTTTTGAACAAAAGAGTGAGATATTCCCCTTTGATGAACCCTTTCCGCTTCCATCTAAGAAAGGCTTCTCTTACGCCGACTCGAGAGAGAGCCATTAGTCTCAGTATCGCGTTCTCTGTTTACAGTAGTTAGAGTGAGTGCACAAAAAGGTTTGGTGTACTTTTCAAGATAGGCACCCTCTCTTGCATCAGAGTGCGATAGGCCTGGATCACTTTCTTATCTGCTTCTTGGAGATCCTTGTGTCTTTGGTTGGACTCATTAATTCTTCCTAAATAACTTTGAGGGAATAGCAATAATTAGCAACGGCAAGATGCTTAGTAAATGAAACTTTATATGGGTCCATCTCTGGAATGCTGCTAATAGAGACAATGTTTGTTCATTTTGGTATTTCATCTTCATTATAGTGATTGCCTTCAATAACTTGTGTGTTTGAGCATTTCCCATCTTCCATGCTTTGAAGACCTATCCAATGCAAAAATATTTGATGCTGAAATGGAAGTGAACTCTCTGTTTTGTACTTTATGCTTGAATCTGAAGCGCCGCATACGAGAAAATAAGTAGAACTTTTTCCAACCCGCAAAGCAGGAACTAACAAGTCTAAATCATTCAGTTAGACAACCAAGTCCATCCACAATCAGCTACTTAGCGCTCTGATATTGCTCGTTGATCGTATCCATCATTTGGTCTTGATTGATGCGCTTGATAAACAGCTGCCAGTTCAAAAACGCATCACCTAACTAGTTTCACCAGATAGACAAAAAAAATCACTTATAAAGCTTGATTTGATTATGTTTACATCGCGCTTAGTTGCTTTCCATAACAAGGTGGAGAGAGCATATCTCCTTGTCTCAGAAGCAACGATATTCGTTCTCCATAAATGCAAATATTTTTGAGTTTTCCTTTTTTCATAACTCTCGGAAAATCTCAACAGCACAATACAAGCCTACACAAGGTGAAAAGAATACAAGTTATATCACGCTGGCAAATGGATGTCAACCTCTTCTTTTTGGAAATAGCCAATATTCCTCAAATTGAACTCATTTCTCCAGTTCACAAACATCTTTCGGCTCTGTTTTCGGTTGTAGAGATCGTCTGTAAGGATTTCATTGATCAAATTAACTCTAGAGTTCGCTGTTTAATCTCCTCTGAGCTAATAAAAAATACTTGTCCCATTTGAGTGTTTGATTCCGCAAAAATCGGAAAGCCTCGTGGAACCGTTTATAATGCATTTGTTCTAAAGAATTCACGAGGTTATTGAGCCCTGCTGCTTGAATTTCCAATAAATGGGAGTGAGTTTTTATCGCACTTAAACCAATCTAAATAAACTATATTCAGACACATTGCCACGATTAGTTATCTTACTCCAAGTGATCTGTTCAGACCAAGGCGGATTATCGCTCCCATAAATTTGCTAGTGATGATTTTTCTATTGCGCTGGTAGCTCAAGCTCATTCTTTTGGTTTGCTCGTCAATTTTAATGCATTCAGCTTCAGTTCTCTGCTTTATCTCCTCCGACTCTCTCTCTAATTCTTCCTTTGAGGGTATAACAATTTCAAATACGAGTCAGATTGGATGAAAAATCTACTGTAGCAATCTTTAGATTCTCTCTTTCGAGGAGATAAACGCGTTTGCGAGCGATTAAATCTTCGTGTTCCATTTCAATTCGCTTGCAAGTTTGCAGCTCATTGTATTGAGCCTGCAAAATTGACTGAATTTCTTGCTCTAATTCTTGTATCAATCGCTTTTTGTCCATTAATTCCTCCTGCACTTCTTGCATCCTTCTTTCAGCAAGCTTTACTTCCTCTTCTCTTTCCTGTGATCCATTAGATTTGAAACGAAAATATGGTCATTACAAGGACGATCTCTTTGATTCTAAGCTGCTCTTTGCTAATTGCTGCAATGTCTTCCTGTAATTTTTCGTTTCTTGCGCCCTAAGCAGAAAACTTACAAAAAAGAATTTGCCGAGTTGCGAACTTGAGTTGTAATTTCTCTATTGATTCGCTGTTCGATCTGGCCTTTTTGGCTATCTGCAGCATCCAAATGCCTTTCCAGTTCCTTTATTTATTTCACACAATTTGCTTAAAAAGCGTCATTTACTCGAATAACTTGATCTTGCTTGCCAATATCATCTTTTAAATGGTTAATCTGCTTTTGGATATCCTGCTGCTTTGTAGTTAACTGCTGGATTCTGAAATATGATAACGATCTCTGCATAATCGTTAAGAAAAATACGTGTTATGAAGTTGATTTTTTTCGTTTTCGACTTCTCGAAGATAACCTTCCAAGGCACCCGATTTTCTTAAGCCCACATCTTCTAGTCGCAAGTTCTCCTAAAATATTTACATAATGATCGAGAAAGTTTTTGGGATACTTGATCTCTGTATTCATCCTCTCTGTCTCTAAAGCGAGCGCGATCTACTCTCTCAATGGGTTTGATATCTGAAACCTAAAAGCAGTTGAATCGAGATGATATTCAGCTAAATGTACGTAATTATGCTCGTCAATCACGTTTTCTTTCTTTGATCGGTTGACTGGTGAATCGATTGGAGCTCGAGCGGTGGTTCGCCGACGAATGCTGCTGGTCCCTTGAAAACGAATTCAAATGAGAACGGTTTCAAGTAGGTTGCTTACTCATTTTATTTGAGGGAAAATTTTTGAAATTTAACGAATTGAATAAGAGATATATACATATATGAGTTATGGAAATCATCATGAGCCTTGCATTCTAAAATCAGACATCTCTTTGAAATGAGTTGGTTTTACTTTTTAATCAAGATAGTTCTCAGCACATATCAACATTTTCATGAGTCTCAATTACATCACCGGATTCTGAGAGATCTCTACATCTGAATATGTATCGATTGGTTGATTTTTCTGAATTTTCCCAAATTTTACACATTGAGATTGACTCCTGAGCATTGCTTTCAAGGCTTGTTTTCTAAATGAATCGATGAATTTTCATCTTATGAAAAAACAGTATACTTATTCACGAATATCAACTGTAAGGCTTCTCAAGTTCCAGACTCGATTTGTATATCTATTGTATGTTTAAGAAGAGGAAGAGCTTGAAATTACACCTCGCAGCAAATTCATCGTGTAGAATCTATACTCCTCCAAATTAAACACATTCAATTACATAAGCACATAAGGGAACTCAGAAATCTTTTCAACTAAATGGTTTTCCTTGATAGAGAAAGTAATGTCGGTGTTGATACCATGAAACTTTAACTTCTTATCGCATTAGGAAAATAAGGATGGCTTACTAGGGAGAACTCTTCTAATCAGATCCCCTGAGCTCAGACTGAAATTCTAGTATCAAGTTCACCATTGCTTTATCAAAGATCTCTTATTTTCTCAAATTTTCACATCGACTCCTAGCTATAGAAAATTCCTTTGAGGAAATTTCTGGGCTCAGTCTTTATTGTAAAGAGGAACTTATGAAATTAGACCATCTAGAAAATTTCAGTAGTCATAAATGACTCCTATTATATACACAGAATATCATTCTTCATCACATAATCCGCTTTAAAGAAAACTGTGAGTTCCAAATATAGAAACCGGATTGACCATAAATTTGAGGTTCTCTTATTATTTCCAACAGGGATGCCACCTGCTTCTGTTATTTATATCCGGTTGTTATGATCAAGATAATCAAAGTGATCATTTCAAGGTCCTTATTGCATAAAGTGCTGGCATTTAAGCAGAACTGTTAGTCATCGATCAAATAGAAGTAAATGTGAATATGATGATTTATCCTCGTGGGGCTCGGAATGAAAATAGACTACTCACTTCTTTCCTGTCTACGTCTATTGCCAACTTGCTACTATTGAAAAAGCTTAAGTTTTCATTGACAGTAAGCCCGCGCCTATTATCTTATAAATTTACTTGATCTCAACTCTTCTAGAGTAAATCAATTTGATCTGAAACATTCTCTTTTCTGATTAGAAAATTTTACAGCCAAAAATCCAAAAAATGATCAACCAGTTATTGATATTTTTTTTTAGAATGAAATAGAATATTGCATTAAGAAATTAATTCTCAAAAATATTGTATTTTTACGAGTTTATCTATCAGCTTATTTCGAAATTTGAAGTGAGATAATTCAACGCCGAAGAATTACTCTTTTCAAGAAAAGAAACCTGTGTAACTTTTTTTGGAAAATTGAATACCATTCGACCGAACTGGCTGACATCGAACCGATGATAAGAGAACTCGAACCTGAAGGTTAGCAACCGCTTAGACGTTTGAAAGATATAGGCCAAGCAGCATGCTTAGGTCGTTTTTTTGGGGGCATTCATTAAATAAAATTTGTTTAATATACTGATGGACTGATGAAATTAAGGAGTTGGCTATTATGACAAGTTTTATTTCATCACTCCTCAGAGCTAAAAGAAATTATAAAAAACTAATCAATGAACAAAATTTTAGAAAAACTTTCATCATTCACGCATCTCCAGTCTTCTTCATACAAGAAAGAGCAAAAAGAGTCTGATGAAAAAACGATAATTGTTCAAATTCAATACGATGGTGATTCAACACTCGAAATCAAGATCCCAGAAGATTGCAAAAAATCATTGACATGTCAATGGCTTCTTGATGAAGCCACGCGCGAAATAAATAAATCTCCAACAAATCTGAATTTATTGGAGGAGTCAAAGAGCATTGTCACCTTAAAAACTAAAAACAACAACTATGCAGTTGATCATCTATTAAATAATCCAACACAAAGTCTTCAATTTCTGAAAACAGGTACCGTCTTGCAACCATACTACGGAAGCACTGAGGAGTCGCTCGAAGAATTTGACAATAAAGTCGAGTTAAATGACTTTGATATTGAAACAAAACTTGGACACGGAGCTTTTTCGACGGTTTACCTCGGTAACTTCACAACTCATTTGCAGATGCCTTATGGAAATTAGTCCGAAAAAAATCCACAGGCAAACTTTATGCGCTAAAGCAGGTCAGGAAGGGAGATTTGAGTCGGAGAAAGCGTAAGATGCTTGAAAGAGAGAGAAACTCATTAATCCAATTGAACTGTCCCTTTATTGTCCATCTTCATTGGATCTTCCAAACAGTAATATCAATCCCTTGGTTTTTAGGTTCTTACGGATTGATAGACGAACTATTGCTACTTTGTACTAGATTTTGTGCCTTGTGGCGACCTCCACCGCATTTTGACTCTCAAACAGCGCCTCTCTGAAGTCGAAACAAAATTCTTTATTGCTGAAGCGATTCTCGGTCTCAACGCGATTCACACAAATAAATTCTTATACAGAGATCTCAAGGTAATCATTTGTTATTAGCACTCCTCGGCTAATGAATCCATTATATATTCACACAGCCTGAGAACTTATTGCTTAATCTCGACGGACATATCCAACTCACAGATTTCGGTTTAGTCAAAGAAGTAAATAGCATTCGCGATCCTAACCACTCAAAATGTGGAACGTTTGAGTAAATTCCTTTCCTGTGCCACGTTCCTTACAACCTTCTTTTTATATTAGAATCATGGCTCCTGAAATATACAGAGACAACGCTCATAACTGCCTCGCGGATTATTACAACATTGGTACATTAACGTTCGAGTTCGTCACTGGTAGAGTCCCCAAGCTAAACTCCGAGGATAGATCGTTCGACGATAAGCAGTTACTTGAGAATTTAAATATTTCTCCTGGACTCCAAGATTTCATTATTAGATTGCTTGATCACACTCCGGAAACCAGACTTGGCGCCAAAAAGGGGTTGAATGAAATTTGCAGCCATCCATGGCTTCAAAACCTCAACATGAGCGATGTATTAAAGAAGCGCTTGAACACACCGATAACAATCGATCCATATTCCGTCAAATTCAACTCCCGAAAGATTAATTATGACATTGATTTTGCAGAGGACAGTTTCGATGAGTATACGGTGTTTGGAGTGAAGCACTCCCCAACAACTGAGCGAAATTTGTATAATTTTTCGTTCTATGGGTTCCCTGATCAAAGCCAAGCTCTGACTACGCTTTCTATGAATCCTCCTTCATTTAATAAGATCCCTACGATGAATAACATTTCAGCCGCATACTCTCCATACGCCAGTAGCATTATACGAGGCGCTAGCACGGGTAGTGGCTTGAGTCGCTTTAATACATTATCGAATCTTTCAAATAAATGCGATTTTGTAAAGAAGATGGGATGTGATGAGACGCAAGAAGTAAACGATGAAAAAGAACTAGCAAATACTAAAGTGAAGATGTACACGTCAAAGAAATCGAAAGGGATGGAGGCAACTAAAACAGAGAATAATCTTGCGAAATTAACTCCATATTTCAGTACAAGCTCCCCACTTTTGAGTACTTGCCATATTTAATGCGCGGTGCTGCCTGTAGATGTTTCGGAAGAGGATCGGATCGATCCTTCCGAGAGTATTGGAGGAGGTAGAGAATGGTTCTAGATTTTTATGTACAGGGTATTTTTCTTTCATTTTCGACTTATCAATTAATTCTATCTTCCATATTGGTTGAGATTTTTGTACAGATGTTTTGTACTTAGATTATTGTAAAACCAATTATAACAACTGGCGCAAATTACTTCGGCTTTAGGAATTATTCATTTAAGGAAAAGCAAGGGACAGCTTTCTCATTCTAAGACAATGAGAGTATTCCAGAGGGATTACTGGATCGAAATTGTGGCATTAATAATTTCGAAAATTATGCTTTCTATCTGTTGTTTTGGTTCTTGCGTGGTATGAATCTTATTTGTTTCAGAAATTTTATAGAAAAAATTTGGTGGAAATCTGCTGATTCATTCGACTGAAGAGACCAAGGGCAACTTAAGTTGATTTCTTTTTTCTTGTTGGAAATAGAAAAATATGCGGATGTGGGGTATTTGAAACGAACTCAGAGAACTGAATCGAGGAAATTTTACAAACGCATGAGCATATTACAGACGCGAACCAGAAAAAAGAAGATTTATTCATGATATCTCTCGCCAATGCTCATAATATTCATTTTTCGGCTTAAACATTTGATTTCTTCATTATGTTTGATTTAGTTGGCATCTTATCTTGTTTCTAACTGAGTTTCTTTTCTGCTGCTGTTACTATATTTTGATATTAAGTCTGAATTGACCCCCCAACAATACTATCTCGTCAACTAAAGTAGACGGAACCGTAAGGTATCTGAAATGAGCATAATAGCATTTTGAGCATTATGAAATTTTCAGGAATATCATTTTCGAGTAGAATTTAAAAATTCAATCTTGAGTAACACAAACCGAATTCGATATTAGATTTGTTACTAATATCGTTTTCAGAATAGAAAATGAAGTTAATTTATTAGCTTCAAGAAGATGAATGATTTCTTTGCATTTTGCTAGCAGAAAAATATATCTTTCCTTTCCGCACCTCCCATCACTGACAAACCAAGACTCTCAAGTCTAAACGAGAGAAATCTCTAACAGAATTTTTTTTTTATGCATAATTTCGTTAAACTCATCGTATCATTATCTTTCATAACTCCCTGATGTCCTCGGATACGAAATTTTACTTTATCATCACTGTAGCATCCAGGTTTTTACTTATCACAGTTGATTCTAATCAGAAAAATTCTCGAGTTTAATTCAGCATTTTTAATTAGCTCGTATTCATAAGGAACATAATAAACTTAATCTATACGCTATTGTTGCAATATGAGCCACCAGCAAAAACAAATTGTCTACATCCCAAACAGCGATCCAAACAACTACTACTTTGTCTTCCCTGAGGATAACTGCTGTCCCAGCTGCTGCTGCGTAAAGATTGGTCCAACCGACCACTTTGACCCAGCTTTTACCAATAACAGAGCTACCAAGGCTGATATTGAGGAAATTACCAAAAAAGTTTCAAATACCACTGGCTCCACCAGAAAATGGTTCCACCTCCTCATTTTCTTGTTTATTGCCGGCTTACTCACGTTCCCAGTTGTGCTTCCTTTGGGAATTGTCGGAAGCTCAAAAGATAGAGACATGTGGGCTATGCTTGGTCCTTACATCGGATTGATTTCAGTGGGAGCTATCTTGTTTTGCTGTGCTGCTTGCTGTTATGTTGATGCAAGAAAGAAAGTCATTGCTTCCGTTCTTGAAGAAGAAAATGAAAAACGATTCCACAATGCCGGCATGCACTGGCAAATCGGAACAAAGCCAGGAGCGCCAACTCATATCCATATTAAATTAGATCACGGCATGGTCCATCAATCCCCACTCACTAATGCCTTTGGAAATCAAGGCATGAACACTGGTATGAACGTTGGAATGAATCCTGGCATGGGACAATACTACCAGGCTCCATAATGTTCTTCTTTAAAATTTATCAGTAATCCAAGCCTAAGCAAATATCCATATTTATGCAATGTAAGCTGTTTATGTTTGATAAATGAAGAAGCTATTGGACAGAGATAATTTGATTGTTAACTCCTCGATTGCTTAGGAAAGAAAAATTCGAAGAAACGCAAATTGTTATGATTTAATGAAGATATAATTGTAAATCTCTCTCAAATTTTTTTCAAAAGAGATATGAACAACGAGATATCTATATATATCTATCAGGTCTAAACTCTGGTATTTGAATTACACGAAATAATTTGTAACGATCCATTTAGATTTTAAGTTGTACTATATATGCACTAAAGCATCTGAGTTATGTCCGCCCTTTCCACTGACCTCGTAGTCTTTAGCCTTTCCGAAAAGTATGCAAACCCAGCCGAATAATACAGCCGAAAGTGGAAGTAGGGCAATGCAAAAACGAATATACTCATCGCTGTCTTTGCTCTTCACGTCTTGTGAGTCCTAATCAAAATTGAGAGGAATCATTATGTAAATTGTGAGTTCCATATTTATTACAAGGATAAACCAAAGAAGGACGCCATTTGCAATTTTTTCAAAGAGACTATAAGCTCCGAAGACAAACGCGCCGTTTTCAGTTCTAGTTCCAATGACTTCGCTCTAAACAAAGCTAATTAAAAAAATATCGCTGGAATTTCCTTACGATATAGGCGATCGATGTATTGAGGATTACTGATTGCGCGAATCCGAGAGGAAGCACGATAGCATAAATCACAGTGCTTAAAGATGAGGGTAAGAGCTAGATATCAGAGAGTTTAGGCCATGTTAGATTAGAATAGCCTACATGGAGAGATAAAGCCGTTCCAATCGCTACGATAGCTGCGATACTAAACATCTTCTTTCTAATATTTCACAGTTAAGAAATGAAAATATGAAGAGGATTTACCTTCCAGCAATTGAGTAGAGCTTGGGAAGCCGAGTTGTCACTACCGAGGAGCTGATATAGATCAGCATAGGAATAAGGGCAAACGAAAATGGCGTTTTATCCTCTTCGACGTCTTCGGCGTTTTCGCCTATTCTGAGAGAGATTTCCAAATAGAAAAGGAGCATGGACTGAGTTTATTCAATTAAAATACGAACAGAAGGAGAAAATTACAGCAGTAATGTTGCAGTAAATCCTTGCAGCCATATAAACCCCACCATAAAGCCAAAACTGCCCTGAAGAAAGCCAATGGTACCAACTAAAATTTTTCTTCGGCATAATTTCGTCAATCTTCCTGGCTATCAAACTTTCCTCAATTTCATTCTTTCTATGTGGGCTGAATAATGTCGATTATATATAACAGAATTAGTCACGTGGTTTTACCTTGATGCTTCAGAAAAAGTTGTATCTTGAGAAAGTTTCCTTTCCGTCGCCTCCTTCTTATCGTTCTTATCGGGTGATATTTCACCAGTTTCCTGTAAATATTGGTAGGCCTCTCGGTATTCACTAGCCAGTCTTCGACACCCTTCGACAAGCGGTTTCTCTCTTATCATATATACAAACACCAGGCAGGCAACGAACCCTATGGTCACGCCGATATAAGCAAGCAATTGGTATTTCTGCTTTTCGTCTTCAATGATTGAGAATAAGACAGCAGCCAGAGCCAGTATCGAAAGATTCGCGACGAATGTAAAAAAACTACGCATGCTATTAAGCATGTCTCTTCTTCCGCGTGATAGAGTGAGACTCGGCACGAGCGACATGTGCGAAACTTGACACATTGCCCATCCAATATTGAATATGATGCCAAAAAATGCATAGTTCGCAAAAGTCATGAGCTCAGACCTCCCGAATGCTTGACACAATCGACATGGTTGAAACATAAATGTGAAACTGCCTGCGACGAAAACTATTCCAACGTAGTACCACGGCATTCGTTTGCCACATCTTGTATCATACTTATCAGACAATATTCCAACCAGAGGAGTAGCCAATCCATCAACAACCTGTCCAATTAAGAAGATAAGCCTAATTCATGATTATAAAGGTATTAATAACAGGTAGGTAGTACCCAACCAGCGCTCCTGCTTCAGTGGTATTGTTTTCAATTATTGGATCTTTTTCTACGAGGTAGTAGAGAAGAAAATTAAACCAGAGCGTAGCTGTTGCGTCGTTCAAGAAATGACCGAGTCCATAAGCAAAGACCTGTGTGTTCGTAAGAGAGTCCAAACGTAGATGCTTAAGGTCAGGAACTTTGCTTTGAGGTTGCCCTTCTTGTTTTTCTTCTGTAAGTTCAATTATCATGTTTGAGGACATGAGTGCCGGCTTCTTATATAGGTGTAGTTTGTTATTCCTTTAGAGCTTTCTAGACAGAAGCGAAGCGTCTATTGTAATGTTGATGAGTATCAAAGCTTAAAACCTTTTCTGTTAATCTTGAAGTATAAAAGATTAATTTACGGAATGAGTTAGTGTGAGTTGAAATTTCTCTCTCTTTTACAGGAAAGCTTCGAAAACTTTCTCATTGTGATTTCTTTGATTACTAACATAAGTCTCAGCAGGATAAAGGTTCAACTTGCACTTCTAAACTATGATATTAGAATCCGTCATCAACAATAAAGACGAAATCTCAACAACGATTACCAATTCTTTCCTTAAACTATGTGTTCGTTCCTTGGAATTGCTATATAAGACTCAGAAAATATATCTGATGGTTTTTTCTCAGTTTTTTTTTTTTGGTTTCTCTTTGGTTTAAAATAATAATAATACTCACGAAGCTAAAATTTTTCTGATCTTATTTGATTGAAGAAATGCAAGGTCTGTGAACTGTTTGCGTCTTCATGTAATATAGCAAATATTTAATAAGTTGCGTTTACGTCGAATCGAATGCAAGGACATTTTGAAATAATCATCGAAGCTCACAGTCAGAGAAAAAATATTTATCAATTTATCAGTTTCAAGCTTATGATGAAGTTTGAAGGCATATCGCTATTTCTCATTTATCCCTTCAAGTTAGTATCTGAACGATGTGCTCACATGAATCTTCTTGAATTGTAGCTTTGGTTTTGAGTTTGATTTTGAGGTTTCGTGTAGTTCAACATGTAAGCCTCTTCAGGTCCTTTTACAACACCTTTAGGTAAAAAGCCATCGAGATTAGGCATGTGCTCTCTGAGCAGTCTCTCCTTCTCTTGTCTGATGATATCTTCCTTATATTTCTCTTCTTCAAGCTTCATTCTAGCCTCCATAGCTTCCCTTTCTCTTTCTGCTCTGTAAACAGCCAACTTCTCTTGCCACATTTGCTCGACCTAAAGAAACAATAACAATCAATTATCTCATTCATTAATTGATAACTACCTCCTTCTTGAAATCCAATTCCTTTTGTCTTCTCTTCTGGAGCGTAAGTTGCTCTAATTTCTGTTCCACAGCGAATTTCTCCATCATCTTCTTTCTGAACTCTTGTTCCATTCTTTGCTCCTCTGCCTTTCTCTCTTCTTTGTACCATTTATCAAGCTTCTCAGCCTCAAGCATCATCTCCTTATGTCTGTGAAAAAACGAGCCAATTAGGCAAAATTTTAGTGGAAAAATGCTCACTTTCTCTTCTTTTCGATTTCGTCTTGTTCCTTCTTGCGTTCATTGGCATCCCATTCTTCGAGATACAATTGCAGTCTAAGATCCTCAAGCTGCTCTCTTTCTTTCTGACGAGCGGCTTCTTCGGCAGTAAGTCTGGCGAATATTTTTTCCCTTTAGAATTACAGCATTAGTTTCTAATAGAAATGTAATTCAATACTTTGCAGCTTCAAGCTCAGCTTTCATGGCTCTGTGTTCCTCCTCTCTCTTCTCGACCTTCTTCATGTATTCGAGATATCTTTGATTTTCTTGCTTCTCGAACTCCTTCTGAGCCGCGATTCTCTGGGATTTCTCGCTCAACGCCTCCAACATGTCTTGGAATGCTCTTCTTTTCTTCGCTTGATCAAGTTCGAAAGCTCTAATTATTTTCAAAATTATAATGATGCTTAAGTTAGGTATATCAAACCTTCGATCCTCTTCGATGATACTTTGAACGACTTTATTGACTTGTTCTTTTTCAAGGAGGTATTGTTGGTAAGCCTCCTGCGATTTTTCTTGTTTCTCTTGCATTTGGCGCATCAAAACCTGCAAATCGCTTTAAGACATGCTATTTTAGCAAAAAATTACCTCTTTTCCGAGCATCTTTCTCTCAAGGAGCTGCTGCTCTTTCAATCTCTCAAGCTCCCACATTTTTTGGTTATGCTGAAGCATGTAGTCTTCCACTTCGGCCTCAGTTCTCTGGCGATAAGTGGTTATTCAATGAAATCTAGATGAATTTGGTACCAGTTCATCGAGTTTTCGGATTTTTTTCTCAGCAAGCTGGGCGGCACGCTCCTTATTCAAGTAAGCTTGAGCGATCTTCTCTTTGAGAGCCTTGAGTTCCTCACTTTCAGCGCAGATCTTTTCAACATGTCGCTGCTTTGATTCGTTCTCAAGTTTGATTCTCTGGAGCTCCTTCGCGAGCTTCTCTTCCATGTCAATCTGCCTTTCTTCAGGGAGAGGGCCCTTGTGGAAGGTGGATCTGGTGTCTTGCCAATTTCTAATTGTTGCCATTATTTCCTGAGAGTCAAATCGAGTCGGGATTTATATTTATATAACTCAAATGAAGAAGTTAGATTTTTAAAAACCTTAATAGTTTGCTCTTTTAAATTTCAAGACGTTTCTTAACTTTTAGGTAGTAAAAAAGAACTTGAGTATTGGAAAGGCAGTAAATTTCCTCAGAAGAGGTGAAGTCATGGGTAAAATTGGATCAAGGAAGTGTCCGAGGATAGTCTGCGATTAACCAGATCGTTCACTCACATATGATGACTTTTCTGGTTGGTATTCATGGATTCGGTTCTGAAAACAATTTGATGGACTTTTCCCAGAGTGTCTTTCTCTCATGCAGTGCTGAGCTCTATGGGAGATTCGATAATAGTTGATTGTTGTAGAAGAATACTTTTTTCTTGCCGTTGAGATATGGAGCATGTTTTTTTGCTTTTTTCAAACGAAATGACTTGTTCTGAGCAAGTTTTTCAAAGTACTAACGAGAAAGATTTCAATATTAGAGTCTCTGAATAGTTTCTTTGCCACGTGTATTCAAAGTCATAGAAGCTTGAAGATTTTTAGGATTATGGGTCTCCGTAGGTCTGTTAGCATCCAGTATAATTCTATTACCTCTGATCTGTTGAAAGTGGGCTGGCGGATTCAGTGGAAATGATTCAAGAAAATTTTTTGGTAGAATACGGTGAAAAACAGTAACTCCGGTTTCAAGCAGTTGTTGTGAAATTACAGAAAGCACAATCCCGCCATTTCATATCTCCTTTTTTCAATATCACTATAAAAATAAAGGCCATCATCACATTTGGCTGAATTTCTTCTTGAGAAAGGCTATATGCTTGCTCAACGAATAAAAATTCTTCATTGTTATTGTGTTCTCAAAACCTATCACAATCTTCCTCTTCTTTTGAAAGCGCTACCTGATAACAATTTGATTTCATCATGTCTTCCTCATTATTGAGTTTAGATTCTTTTTTATTCTCTTGCCCTTAGAAAATTGCGAGGTCAGTTACACTTTCAATACCTTTCTCCTGAAAAACACCTCACATCAAATAGCTCGAGACATTTGAACGGAATCTCGAAAAACCACAGCAATGTATGAACCTTCGCGAGAACGACTTATTTTCTAGAGATTTTCAGAGGAGTATTCGAAAAAAAATACACAGCTAAATGTATACTTCAAAACGTAGCTTCCCTATGCGACATAAAACTACCATTAATAATTAACCCCTAGCTTTTCTTGGTTCGAGTACTTCGCTTAAACCAGAGAGTCAGCGTTCTTCCTATCACTTAGCGTCATCTACTAATATTCAATTCTGTGTTAAATTGAAATTTGATTTCGCTGTATTGCTTCGAAATCAGTGCGAGGTAAAAAGAATTTAACAATGAAGCTAAAATTGCGCTTATACTGGTTAGCCGTATCAAATATGCAAAAAAGTAAATAGGACGGTCGAGTCAAAAAAACGCTCGATTAAGTTTTTGACGCTTATATAAGTTACTTAATTTAGTTTGAAACTCTGTTACTTTAAGCCTGTCGTGCTGTGATTTTGTGATTTTGATGTAGTAGGGGGCAACAACGGCAAATATATAGTAAATTTCCCAGCGTTCTTTAAGAAAAGCAAAAAGAAAGTTAAATAAAGTGCAAGCATGGTGGACAAATAATTATTTATGAATTTCATTCTAAATCATTCAACAAAACTAATGAGCAGCAATACCTCTCCGATTCATTCTCCAATCATCAAGAACTCAGCAATTGAATTCGGATTTTGCTTTGTTTTTTTCTTTCCGTTTTTAACACAATACTCCATAGCTTCCGATTCTAAGGCAAAAAGTCATTGTATTACATTCTATTGGTTGAATTACCTCCTATTTCATAGGATCCTCTGCTAAAACATAACCGGTTTTCTTTGAAAAGAACGGAACACTTAAGATTTAGCCCTTAAACATCTTCTCGCCTTCAAACTCTATTAAACAGCATCTCAAGTTTGGATAGTTTCTCTCTGAGAGTCTAAAGAAGAACACAGTTAGTTATTCACAAAACAATACATCGAGATTTTAAAAAGTTGTTGGTTTTGCATATTCCTTATTATTGGGATCAGAAATTTATAGTGGCCGCATCTATTAACTTTAAGCAAAGTAATTGCTGTTATTATTTCACTTAATTTAAACTTAGTAGTCATGACACTCGGGCTATGTGCGAACTATGATTCTACCAAAAAGAAACGCGCATTGCAACTTAAATCTTATTTTATTATTATCGGTAGAACACTCAATCGCAACTCTCGATTTCTTGAAGAAATCGGAATTACTGTTTTTTACTTGTCGATTTAAATCCACAATTCAATTTAAAATAAAAAGAAAAACCTCTTCTATTTTCTGAAGACATAGCTCCCTAAAAACCACCGAATTTTTCCCAAAGCTCACTTATCCAGGGTCCTCCTGCATCCCGTAGAAGATCTATAATAGAGCCGCAAACCCAGCGGGAGGATGGTATTAGCCTGTTCTCTCAAACCAGTTCGGTGAATTCTTACGGATTTGATGATTAAGACACGCATAAAACGCAGCGTATATTAGTGAATTACAAAAGCCCTGTTTTTCAAAACTTCTCTGTTCTATCAACTGTTCTAACTTCTATTTATGTTCTTATTAGTTCTAATAAAATAATAGCAAACCATTCTAAATTAACTTTTCACAAAAAACCTTGTTTTCGATGCGATTCTAGATCTAAAATACCAAAACTTCGGCAAAGTCAGTAGGTTTATAACGATTCTTATCATTTTGCATTATAATTACTTAAGACATGTCAGAAAATAAACAAAAGAGAAACAACTCGCCTTCCGCCCTCACCTATTCTGATATTGCTGAAAACTCGCTAATCAAAAGCATTCTCGACCCTAAGTAATTTTCCAAATTCTCATGAACTCACCTTTACCACATTTCAGTATGAACTCACAGGAAATAGCAGACGACGAGATTATTGACAAAGAACCCAACCGTGACCCGAGCATGATTATAGCTTCCAGTTCGGAAAAGCCCAGACCGGCCAAGGAGAAGTTTTCTTTGCTGGAGCTTCTAAAGGATTTCAGGGCTCTTCCTGCCCCAGTGATTAGGACCTTATTTAAAAAAATCGTTATTGAAGTTTCAAAGCTGCACCTCCAGGGAAACTACCATGGGGATCTTAGTTTAGAAAATATTTACTTTGATCAAGGATATGAGGTTACACTGAGCAAGCAAGAACGCTTTAATGAGTCGTTCCTTGATGGAGTTTGTATGGATCTCATCTGCCTTGGTGAGATCCTCTTTGCGATGTGTTTTGGAGCTCTTCCGTATGTTTCTTTCGAGGATGAGAGATATACGGCCGTTGTAAAAGGAGAGTGGGATCTGTTTTGGACTATTAACGAAGAAACGCTCAATATGGAAAAAAGGGGGCTCAATCTCTTAAAATCGGGACTCAAAGACCTGGTTTCTATTTTTTTAGCAGGCAAGTCAAAGTCCAAACATGATTTGTTGCATCTTCTCAATCATGAATGGATGAAAGGAGCGACACTGACGACGAAGCAGGTGCAAACTCTGTTGGATGAGGTCCGGAAGAAAATGCAGAAAGTTTTTTAGCACATTAACGAAATTCTAATTTAGAAGAGAAGCGCATATCTATGGCTCTAAACAATTGCGAAATAGCATTATTAACCTAGAACCATTCACAATGTATTGGTTTTATGAATAATATATCATTTCAGAAGTCGAATTGACTTCTTTCATGCTATTTTTACTATCCAAATTTTTTGTAATTTAACTCTATATGTAGTGTTGTAGTGAAGATTTTCGATCCTTTTTTTTTAGATTACAAGTATTTCTAATGACTATTTATTCAACGCAAATTCAACAGAGCGCTCTTCAAAATATGATAATCTGATTTCTAACTTTTTTATGTGTATGGTTTATTTGAATTTTTATTTTTACGATTTCATATCTGATCAAATTTTTATTAGCAAATCACTCTTTCAGAATGACAGCTTCATTTTAGCAAGAGGATTTGGAAGCACAGAGTTCATAATCTATCATGTCCGTACTAATAATAAAGCATTTGTCTGGAAACTAATATTGCAGCCATCCCAAATAGAAGAAAAATCATTATCAGCAGACTGATGGAATCTAAATCAAGTCAATTTCCCATTAAATTAGCTCCTAAGGACGGAGTACGGTCTGAATTTGAGAGCCAGCATATGGACAAATGGCAAAGTTGCGAGAAAGTTTCAGGAAAGATCCAGTCTGATCAAATATCAGCTAATATTCAGAATACTCCGACTATCAAAATGAACTTAGAACCCAACTTAGCTTCCAACACTCATTTGAAGAAGAACGCTACCATGTCTTGCGGTTTCAACGATCTGACGAACTTTAAAAAGCGATTATTTGAGGAAACTCAGATTTCTAGTGAAACTGAAAAGAAGAACGCTTTCCAGTCTCAAGGATGCAATTGGCTTAATATTTGCAATGATAAGGTAAAGTGCGTTACATTCTTTGAAGTTTGCTACAAAATACTTCACTATAATTAGAAATTTCCAAGATCTCTACAAAAGGAGACTGTGATGATGCAGAATTGCTATTCTTCAAAAAGAAGGAAGAGAGAATTTGACAATTTTGGTAAATACATTCAATCGTTTTTTCAAATCTAATCTGCATGTTTGAAATATGTGAAAAGCAGAGAAAGCTTCCATCCACCAAAAAAGAGGGAAAAAAATAACTCAACCCTTCAAAGGGGAACTTACCCTTTTCGATAGTTATCGACAAAAAGAATTGAAGTTCTGCCTCTTTCAAGATAAAGAGTTGCGAATTTCGAGTTATTATCAAAGCATTATTCATGACTCTGTAATATGATAGTACTACTACTCTCTCTTCTTACAATATATAATGCACAGAAACTCGACGATGATTGCCAGACGGACACGCAACAACTTGAGCTAGCTTTTGCTCAGGTTCAGAGCGAATTATATGAAGCAATAGAAGAGCATCATAAACAGGAAAATTCGGAAATTGTTCAAGCTCAGCCTTACAACTTGTATAGAGGCAACGTCGTTGCTTTACAACAAGAGCAAGGGGAATACATTAGCAGCGACGGTTGCAGTGGTTCTGAACTAAATTTCCGACCTATAAAATTAAATTTCCTGTTCGATTTTGATGATGATTCCACTTCAAGCATCGACTCGCCAGATGATTTATTAAAGTCTTTTCATTTCAGATTAGATGATATCAGTGATAACAGCTAACCTAGCCAGTATCTAAAACTAATTGAGATTACACAAAATACTGATTTACGGACTTGCGAATAAATATATGTTGTCCCATATCTCTTAAATCTTCTGTGAGTAAAAGGCGTGTTACATGTGAATTTTCATCTATTTTTCTAAGGACATGAACAACTTCGAAGATTGTCTGAAATTTCGAATTCCAGAGAAACGATATCGCGCTGGGACAATTAATTACATTTCATTTTGGTAAAATAAAAGAGGGAGAAACTCTCTCTATATGTATATAATCGCGCTGAACAATTTAGACTTATTTGCTATTTTTTAGAAGAATGTTGAATCTACTCGACATTCAAACACAGTGCAAGTGGCTCCTGGGTGCAAATTCATGTCTGAATGCAGTTCTGCATTGCTGAACGACATCTTTGCCTCAAAAAGACCAAGAGTGAAATCAAACGAAGAGAAATGAAGTTAATGTGCATTCTAATAATTGTCGTAAACTTTGAGTTTTTGAAGCAGGTTGGAGCCGTACAACGCCTTATTCTTTGTTTTTCTTTTTTGATAAAATTCAAAAAATATAATCAAAAATTGAGTGTTCCATACAGATCATTCAGGAACAAAAAAACGAAGCATTCGATACGGAATTAGCAAATCTACGACAGGATAAAGTTTTTATATAACTAAAGACCCTTCAGCATTTGCATGACCATTATTTAAAAAAGAGGTACATTCTCTGAATATAAAAACAAGAAGACTAGTGTGGGATTACTTCAAAGAGAAATGGTTTCGCAGAGCTCTTCCGAGCTATAATTTGCAGAAATAATGGGAATTTGATACTCAAACAATGCGAGAATTCTAAATTCTTTGGAATTATGGAATTTCTTACTTATTACGAGAACAAAGGCTCTACATCGAAAAATGCGCTCTAGACGCTCAATTTGAGATCAAACAAGTAAGATAACTGGCGTTCATTGCAGAGTCTATCTCGAAGTACCTGAGGTGCAAGGTAATACCTTCCAATTTTTACTGGTGGAAATAAATTTAATTTGGTTTCAACGCATGAAATCAAAATTATGTTACAAATAACATTAGAGAAATCTTTCTTTCATCACCTGCGATTCTATAGAAGGAGAAAATAATTACCAATTAAGGTCTCTAATTCATATAATTTCCAAAAAGCCTGGCTGATTGTACTACTCACGTCATAAGCCTTGTGATCTCTGAATAGGAAGAGAAAAACTAGTTTATCAACTCCATTCCAAAATGTTCTATGAGTCAGATACGAAAGGATCTAAAAGTTTCGATAAATGCACCTCATTGTTCTAAGAACTTTACGAAAGAGTTCTACAATTAATATATTGGAAAATTTTGATTTATGGTTTCTAGAATAATATGTTATTCTCCTCGAAACTGTCAAATGTTCGATCAACACTCTCTAAATTCAGTAGTCTATAATAATTATTTCCATTTCAATTTAACATATGTTCCTCAAAGTATGACAGAATCCCAAAAAGAAATGCATAATCCCCTTTCTTTCGTGTCTTGCAATAGTGACATCCAAGTCATCCAAACCCAAGAGAATGGAAGTTCTGCATTGACTAAAGAAGACTTGGACCGCTCAATGAATACTTTGGCCTCCAGCTCTGAAAACATAAAGGACCTATCGCATAAAATGTCCTTGATGGCGTTTTTGAGGGAATTTAATGCTCTTACTACCCCAATGATCAGGACTTTATTTAAAAAACTCGTTCTTGCGGTCTCTAAACTGCATTTACAAGAGAGCTATCATGGAGACCTCAGCCTCGAAAACATTTTTCTCGATCACGAATACAACATTGTGCTCGGTCAAAACGTGCGCGTGAGTGAATCTTTCCTGGATGGAGTTTGCGTGGATCTCATCTGCCTTGGTGAGATCCTCTTTGCTCTTTGCTTTAGATCACTTCCATATACTTCAATTGACGATAAGAGGTATATTGCAATAGTAAACAGAGATTGGGAATTCTTTTGGGCCATCAATGAAAAAGCACTCAAAATAGATAAGAAGAGGCAAAATTTATCAAAATCGGGCCTTAAAGATCTGATTTCTACGCTGTTAGCAGGGCAAGCGCAGTCAAAGTATGACCTATTTCAATTATTCACTCATGAATGGATGAAAGAAGTAACGCTCACTTCCACGCAGGTTCAATCTCTGCTGCATGAAGTTCGGAAGAAAATGAGGAAAATTACCTGAACACTGATAGATTCTAATTAACAGAAGACGAATTTCAATGTTCTAAGAGTTTTTACTACTAGTAATAATTATTATTTAGAAATCATTCATATTGTTTTGATTTTATCACTAAATTATAAATTCAGAAGTCAAAGGACGACTTCGTTATTATTTTACTGCATCAAATTTTTTTGTAACCTAGCTATATATAGACGTGTCGTTTTTTTAAGATTTTTATCAATCCAAATGCGACCGCTTCATGAGAAATTAACTCATATGAGAGCCAAAAATTCGTTTTCTGAGAAAACGAATTCATAAATTATTTTATTGTAATGCCATCCTTTGAGATCAAATAAAATAACATAGTGATAAGAATTGCAACAGAAATTTATTTTCTTCGGCAAAGTATTGAAATTGAGGAAATACATTCTTAATTTGGACAATACTGAAAAACTTGGAGGGTACCATGCTATGCTTTTTCAACTAAGCTATTCTGCTCGCAGTGCTGTAGGCTATTATTGATGCGATCCTTTTAAGTGCTTCCAGATGACGGCTAATGATTTCTGTCTAGATCTCAAATAATTCTTTAATTCTTGCCAATCTTCTTTTTATTAATTCATTAATTCTATTTTGAACTGGAGGCTAATTGGTCAAATAAATAATAAACTATCATCGACACACAGGATATTTCATTTTGATCGGTGTTCGACCAAAAAACAATCACAACTTCGCACTTCTTTCCTTTAAGCTTCGGTTTGTGGAGTATATCAATTTTTCTAGTTTACAATCTAACAAATTGAACACAAAAAAAGGCTGTTCTGAGAAAAAAATATTTCATCCCGTTTGGGAGAGTGAAATTCTCCCTAAAACCTATATATATATAAAATAAGTAGCATAGTCAAAGTTAGTTTGCAAGCCGATGATCCTTAATGAAATAAATACAACCCAATTAATGATATTTTCTACTGATTTAATATAGATGGCTGATTACAATGAAGGATACTTTGCCTCTACTTGATTCCTTCGAAGGCCAAAATTTTCTCAACCCAGGTGAAGCTCTGAGAATAGGTAACTCATTCCTGAAGTGAAATCGAACCTTTTTGTAGAATTTCTGGAAGCGAGCTTGATGATTGTTTTCACATCGAACACACTTCGATTGCTTCCTCGCTATTTGAAAGTACTGTCACTTATTTTATAGAAAAACTCCTAAAGCATTTCTAATATAATAGCCTTTCAATGGAATAATCTACTAAATTTAAAACAGGTAAACAGTTTTTTAATTATATAACTTCTCAACTCCTTGAAACATTCTTCATAGAAGAAAGGTAGATTTATGACATGAAGGCACAGCTGGCTTCAGAGAAAGATCGGTCTGATGATGTATCTTGGATCTATATGCGGTTTTTATGAAACTCTGTCTCAGAGTTCTTTGCTGATGTGCTTGTGCTTAAGCAATAATCTTAAGGATGAATAAAAGCTCAGTCTTTGCTTGCTATCATTGAGAAAGTCAATTTTTCTTCTTGTCTCGAAATAAGAATGTTCTAAATATCGCTTCTGTAGTCTTCTGTAGTGCGTACTGAACTCAAAGTAAAGGTCATATTTCTTTATCCATGGGAATGGCTAATTATTTTAGCTCTTTCGAATCCAGTGAAGGCTGAAAGGAGTCAGATGAGGGGCAAAAGAGTAGACTTTCCAATTTTAAGAGTTCAGTGCTCTGAAATTTTTTATCCGACTCTATTATGAGATTTTAGAAAGATTGACTTAATTTCGATTTGTTCTAATTGATCCTGGACTGAACCGAAAATTCTGATTGTTATAGTCAAAAATTAGGAATGTAATGCTTCTAGCGAGCAAGCTACCTTGGTAGTGTTCTGCAACCTTTTTCTTCGATTCATTATTCAAGCATCCTATTTGGAGTAGAATCTAAAACCGAAAATAACTGAATGCCTAGCTTAACATTTCTCCTATTTTAAATCTCAACTGAGAGTTGAAATCTGACCTCGATTCTATTTTCAATAAATACAGCTTTTTTTCATGGTGCTTGCGCCGGCTCGTTGGATAAATAGTTCATATCATCACCGTCGAAGATTATGACTGTCGAAAAAAATTTTAAAAGATCCTTGTTGATGCTCCTTGTAATGTTCTTGGAAAATTTGTTGGAAAATGACACTCCTCATTGATAGTTTTATATGTCTTAGACTTTCGTTAAGCTACTTACTTTGCTATATTTCGAAGACAACCCACGTTCCTCCTAATTATGAATATAGAAAATGGCTCATGCTCAAACTTTCTTTTCAAATTCTGTCATTCCATTCAAGCTTTTAGCAGAATATCATGAGGGGCTAATTCTTAAGTTTTTATATATCTAAGAACTGACAAGAAAACTGAAGTTCTTTCTTCTCGCTGATAGAAAAACTGATTAATTTTTTTTTTTAAGATAAAGATTGTTATTCCTAACAAACAGAGCATTTAATTTATTTTAAAGAAAAATACCAGCGAAATATTATTCTTTTTCTGAGTTCGATTCGGAACACTAGCAGAAACTTTAGCTACAGTAATATCTAAAAATCTTCAAAAGCAATTAAATCACGAAAATCCTGGTAGCTAAGCTGTATCAGTAGTTTAATTTTATGACTGTCGTAGTTATCTCGAACGAGTTGTTTACCAAAGCAGAATTACTGTAAGATAAAAGAATCGATCCTATTCTCCGAGTTGAACAAAAATTGATCTTATTCAGCTTAAAGAACCCATTCATGCAGCTAACCCTTCGCGCGAGAAGTCATTGAAGTAAAGTTCTAAAAACTCATTAAATTTAAATTTAATCAACGCATCAAAATTTTGAAAGAAATGATATTTTAGAATACGTTTGATTTTGAAGTCCACGAGTCAACCTCTTATTTCTAGACCCTATGAAGGTTCTTAAATGCATAATTGCTTCTCAAACACTCTACTGGTTGTGAGGATGCAATGAAGACACAATCCAAAGGGGGGGCGGGGGGAAAAACTCCGATTTTTCAAATTTCAAGGAATAATCACTCTGACAATCTCGACGAAGATTCTGCAGACTTCTTAGAACGTCAATCTAATGAATTTAATTAATTCACTGCAAATTAAATTCACTGAAAATGGAATGTTCCCAATTTAGAACACAAAATTGATTATAAAAGACCGCAAAATCTCAGACTCCTATAATCAATTGATATAACCGAATTCGTTAAAGTATGATAGACTCTCCCATTATTTCAAACAATACACTATTTTCTGAGCCTCATACTCTTCGAGCTCACGAAGAAAAGAGAGGGAGCTCCGAAAACGCAAACGGGATTTCACAAAAAACTTCTTTGATGGAATTTCTAAGGGAATTCCAAGTCCTTCCGACTCCTATTATAAGGACCTTATTCAACCGCCTTGTTGAAGAAATTTCAGGGATGCATTCAAATGAAAGTTACCATGGCGACCTCAACCTTGAAAACGTCTCTTTCGATCAAGAATACAAGATTTATCTCAGTCAAGCTGTACATATCAGTGACTCGTTCCTTGATGGGGTCTACGTGGATCTTATCTCCCTCGGTGAAATTCTCTTTACTCTTTGCTGTGGGGCTCTTCCCTATGTTTCGCTTGAAGATGAGAGGTATTTGGCTATCCTAAATGGAGATCTGGAACTCTTTTGGGCCATGAATGAAGAGGCTCTGGGACTAGGAAGACGCGGAGTCAACCTATCGAAATCAGGACTCAAGGATTTGATTTCGATATTTTTAGTTGGACAGCTAAATTCGAAACATGATCTCCTTCAATTATTCGCTCATGAATGGATGAAAGGGGCAACTCTAACTTCAGTGCAAGCGAAAAGCCTGCTGGATGAAGTACGCAAAAAAATGCAGAAAATGACTTAAATCCATTTTTAATCCCAAAGAGATTTCTGCAAATGATCGGGTCTGTGTGAAAAAGTCACTCTTTTGTGCATCAACAAGAGGTGGAAGCATTTATGACTCTTAATTTAAATTGTTACGATCTTAATATAAATTCAATGCGTCGAACAGCTGTGCGTCGACACCATTTTCTGATGTAAAATTTTTTATAATTCCATCATGTCTGTGTTGAAAAAGATAATCGATTCAAAAAGAATCTAACAAAAAACACCATTATTCAATTAAGTCATTGGATTTGTAATAAAATTTTGAGGAATTATCTTTAAATTTTCATTCTTTTCTGCTTGTCAAAGAAACTGTACAAATGAAAGTGCTATTAAATCAAATTATTTGAATTTGTGAGATCAACAAATTTTATTGGAGTGTTATCCTACAGAAAGCATAAGAAATAATGATGCAAGTTCCTAGCGGAGCATGTAAGATTTCTGAGGAAACGCTAAGCTTTACCTTTCATTACACCAACAATTAAATTGTCCAGAGTCATTGAAATCTAAAAGAATTCAATTTGTGCTTTGTTAGCATAAAGATTCCATTTTTTTACTTGTTTTTTATGACTTGCTTCAAAATATAGGTTTGATAGTCATTATCCACACCTATTCAGAAAAGGACTTGAGAGTCCAAGTTCTTTGAACAATAAAATCGACTCATGGGCCTTTTTTTTTTTAATTCAAGTCTTAATAGTTTCTCACAAATTTTGAAATGCCGTCGATGACGCCTAAAATGTGTGATAAATAATAAAAGCTAAAATGATCGATCACCTCAAAGCGACTATGAAAGAAAACATTCAGGTGAGCCTTATCAATCCTACCAACGAGAGCTCGGCGTTTACATTTAAGATACATACTCAAGGCTTCAGTTTTCTTTTTTTCTTTTTTATGTTATCAGCAAAATCTCAATTTATGTCAAAATCGTATTGCTATGTAATTTGCCTTCAATCATACTTTCACTCTCTCTATTTCCCTCGCAAATGAGAAAAAAAAAACAGAATGGAAGAGATTTCAGGAAAAAAGTTTGATAAGGTATTATATTTTCTTACTATTTATGAAATTAAAGCGCTGTTTAGTCATCTTAATTTCAGATCTTGAGTCATTGCATATTGAGCCGGTTTCTAAATTAAAACAAGCATACTGCTATTTAACATTTAAAAAACTACCTCACCATTTTTAAATTCAATGCAAAAGTCCATTATGAAAGTCTCTCGGCAATTGCTGATGGTCAACTTCAGTCTTCTCTTGCATCTAGCGACAACATTAGACCTATTTGTTGATTCCACTATCACTCAACAAAATGGGAATGACTATCCGACTCTCAAAGAAGCTGTGCAAGCCCTCTACAACCCTACAACGAATATCCTCTTAGAAAATAATAACACCATTACTTTGAAAAGCAATACCATTGGAACGACCCAGCTGCTACCCAAGCTCAATCTTAACCAAGCACAAGGAGGAATTTCAATAATTTTTGAAAATCCGCCCTCCGAACTCACTGCGCTGAGCGACTGTGCATTATTACCCACACTAACAGTTTCTAGCGCAAGCAACTCAGTTTTCTCGATGACGAATCTTGATTACTTTTTCCTTCAGGGCGTTCACATTCAGATAAAAGCAGATAGTGCTTCCCAAAGATTTGTTTCTATGAGGAATGTCACTTTCGATCGGTTCTGTATGACCTCCACTAAACGGCCCGAGCTCTTCGTTTGATCAAATTTTATCTTTCTCAAGTATTTAAAATTTAACACACAGTAATTTTATCTTGAATTGGGATCGAGGGCCCAAAACAGAGCATATTCATGCTTGAATGCGGTCGTTCAAAATTCTAAACTCTTTCTTTCATCATCAGTGAACAGACCGATATTAGATTTTACAAATGAGGCCTCATTGTCAAATCTAAACGTATTTGTTCGTAATTTATGGACAACATGTTCCAACCAGTGGTTCAGTTTCGTAAGAAATATGTTTTCCTTGGTGTCAATAATTTTTTCATAATTTTGTTAATTGCCTCTTTTTTTGGAGTCCTAATACATTCTAATGCAAGAAAATTTTTACAATTAAAGTGTCTGATGCATTCGTGTTGTTGGACTCTTATACCTACTCAAAT
>ENA-UOUE01000465-UOUE01000465.1-compost-metagenome-genome-assembly--contig:-NODE-465-length-32337-cov-9.567886_pt1 | contig 32337 bp, 18 predicted proteins | sample MGYA00238146_ERZ747223 | MGnify/ENA primary metagenome ERZ747223 (study PRJEB28781, sample SAMN06268865) | compost metagenome | isolation source: single cell | place: USA: California, Emeryville, Joint...
AGATATCGACTAAGGAGAAGCAAGATATAAACGAAATTTTATCTTTTTGCTCTAAACGCAAGGATTCGATAATTTGCATTTTCCTAATAAATTCTATCTTAGTATTGATTCCGCGAGTATGTTATGACTTGGGTTTCTAACTTTTTGGATTTCCTTGTGAAGCTTATAACGGGTCAGATACCAGCCAAAGATTGTGCAAAATCGTATTCTGCATATAGTTTTCCTGTGAAAAACGAATCCAAATCACTCTGGTCAGGTGCATCATCAAGCAAGATTAAGCTATAAATCCAATGAGTTATTGTGCCAATATTGAAAAGAACGTTTGAATTCCTTTGATTTTGTTAACCAATTTACAAAAGAAGAAGAAAAAATCTTTAACAAATGCCATCAAACTGCTTCAAGTGATGATGTATATTTGATAAAACTTTTTTCCTAATTTTTCTGTGAGAGACAGGAAGCCATTAGCAGACAAAGCTTGCAAACTTTAAAAAAAAAATGGCCTCTAGGAAGAAAAAAATTTTCCCGGATAGGCTTGTAGACAATCTTTCTTTCTAAAACCTATCTTTAATATCAAATAAGACCTTCACAAACATATAGTTAGGGATCCTTTAGAGCTAAATTTAGCCTTTGGAAAGAATATTGCATGAAACAATTTGGCCCGTATTTGGACACTTTCTAATATAAATACTAAATGGATAATTTGTTACTCAGTAAAGCGAAAGCAATGAGATCGGCTAACTCCATATAACATTATTCACGCTTCTGAAGTGATCTCAAATAAGCTTTGCTCTATCTCTGATTGAGATAACAAGTTTGATGGAATTCATGGTCTAATTGAAGAAAACTATACAACTGTCCTTTCCTGACTCTCCTGGAATCCGCCATATGTCCTTCGCGAGCTGAAATCCCTTCAAGCTGTGAAGTCCAATCTCGTATCATTAATGACCGAGATTTCTCCTGCTCAGCTCAAAAAGATTTTGCTCTAAGCTAAGGAAATAGAGCCGAGATACTGTTCAAGAGCTTTTGGTTGTCAAGGCAACCAAGGTCCTTATGTTCTTCTTTCATTTCAAAGAAAATATTATAAGAAATTGAAAAAAGTTCCACTAAAATAACCCAAGAAACAAAATTTGAAATTTGTTTGCAGTAGCTTCGCTATTTTTAGTTACTGAAATTTGTTCTAATCTGAAAAATTAAGTAATCACTTGCCCAGGTCGTCAGCAGTATTTAAAGTTTCTATGAACAATTAATCAATTCTCTTCCTCATGAATTAAAATTGGAACATTTTGATTTTTCAAAGAAATTTCTGGAATCCTTTGATTTCATGGATATTATCCAAAGATACCACAGTGCTTCGATACTAATGAAATTATAGAGATCTCAGGGCAATCGACATTTGAGGAGCAAATTTTTTGACGATCCCGATCAAGTTAGGTACTGGAGTTCCTGGAGGGTTTTGTTAGCTTTTTTGTACTTTTTAATTCTATTTTACTTCTAGACCATTCTATTTTAAGGTGAGATTGATTTCAATCAATCAAATAATTCAAAATTACCTTCTAACTGGTTCCATTATGGAATATAAAAGTTGCAACTAACACGAAAGTACTGTCTTCCTATGGCTCTAACCTAGGACCACGATCACTATGTGATCTAAAGATCAGCTCTCACTTGAGGGAGACACTAGTGGGTGGTTATGAAGGCGTTGATGAGATATATCTTTTGAAAGAGAATTTGAATATGAAAAGATGAGTTTCATAAGAGCTTCAGGTGGATTTGTTATTCTCTAGTTTCATATGAGGAATTTTCAATAATATTTTTCTATTTCATTTGAAAGGGTGGGCTATTTGCAAGAAGATTAGTAGATATCCGTGTTAGCTGATTTCCGAGGTGTTAAGGGAGAAAGGAGTCGCTGATTATGCCTAAGAAAGCAGCAGTTTTGTGTCCAATTTTAGCAACTGAATAACCTAAGCAAGAGTTCAATTCTCCTTAGAACTGAACAATAAGATTTTTCACTGATTTTTTCAATTCTTGATGAGTGAACCCAGAGGACAGAAAGCAAAATCGATTGATACAGGTTAGCTTTTGCCAACCACTTAATTCTAAAGCTGTATTTTATAGTCTTAATAGATGATTTCAAATTGTGGCAATGAAAAAAGAGTCACAAGCTACCAGACAAATACAATCAGAGATGCTTACGCTGGCATATGTTGATTCATAGAACATGTTCAGCACCTGGAAAACTTAGCCTTCAAACCTGCAAACAAAAAAGAGCCTCTTCTTAAAAGAATCTGAGAATAAAATACTTTTAATAATGAATAAAACAAATTGTAAATAGCAAATTTGGAATTTTCAATTAATGCTTCTTTAAAATAATGAAAAAAGTTTACGAGGGAACAGAAATAGGTACTCTCTTACTCTCTGGGAAGTGAGATAATCTAAGATTTAATGAGCAATAATCCTACTGGGAAAGGAACAAACAATGCAATGCATCCTCAGGAGTGGACTAATTGCTCCGTCGATCTATCACGTTTGTTTGCATCATGTAACAATGACTAACTGTCGTTTTGGTTAAATATCAGCAGCATTGATGATAAGCGCAATATTTTTATTAATTAATCGCTTTTGTTTTGAATCCATGGATATTATCATAGAAAGACACATTTCGAATATTTTAAATTTTTTTTTGCATGGAGCCAGACGCTATTCGTGGGCTGTGTTTGAGTTGAAGAAGTATCGAAAGCACGATGCACCGGAAGAAGAGAAAGGATTTTTCCCTAAATAGACAGCTTGAAATGATTGTACAACATCTAAATATCTAGGGTAAATTCTAATTAATTTGAACAAAAAATTTCAGTAAGGCTCGCCTCCGTAGAAAGTTCCAAAGCAGACTGCCGAATGTAGGGTTTTTTTCTCTGAGGAATTGGATTTTTTAAATTTTATGGAGAATCCTCAGGAAGATACAACTTCCACAGTGTCAAGAGCAGCAGTCAAAGTTAACATCTCTTCTCTGTAGGCTTCGAATCGTAAGCCCAGTCAATCACAAGACTTAGCAAATGAAGAAACAGCATATGTAGTGTCAAACCAAGCTTCCCATATAAAAACTGTTTCTTCGAAGACTGATGCTTAATAATAATTGGAACAATTACTGTTATTCAGATAGTTTCAATAAGTAAGAATTCGAAAAGTAACTCTGTATAGACATTGTTAGAACATGTCTGCCAAGTTCAACGACTTTGGTTACGCTGGGGTTCATTCTGTGGGCATTTTCAAATACAATTAACGACAATCAATCGTAAAGTATCACTTGGAGAAATTTTAATCATAGAAGTCTAAAGCTTGAGACTATATGATAGGAAGACTACAACCGTGCGTTGTGCAATGATTGTGGAGTCTTTTTTCCCTTAGGTGTTCACTCTTACCACAACATTCAAAGGTTCAATCGCTTATTGGGTGAGTAAAAAACTCATCTACTCAGTAGATTTACATTATCTGCTAACCCTATTTCGATGTGAACAGCTTTTGTTAAGCTCATGATATGATTTTCTGAAAGCAATGAAACGAGCTTGAGGGGCCATCTTGAGGCATTTAATGAGAGGGTTAATAGAGTTGAATTTATTAATTTAATCAAGAGTTGCAACACAAAATACTCTTTTAACTGTTGAGCCTAAAATAAATTAACATGGACACCGTGTTTAAGAAAATCGAGTTCCTCCGTAACAACATCCTCGCTGTTACCGAGTCCTTTGACTACGAACTCTTCCTCAAAGGTATAACAAGCCTTTTCTTGCCATAAACTATCTCTTTGATAGTTCTTCAAGCGTTAGAACCAGAATTGCAGTTCGACGATGACAAAAAACTGGAGCTGTTTCAAAACCTTTCTGAAGGAACTGTAAGCAGAGCAGATATCGGCCGATGATTTTGAATAAAAAACAATGCTGTAGGATGGGCGAGTGAGTAAAAGCGAGATAGAAAAACTCCTAAACATGGTTGAGAACAGAGATCGAAGGATTTCATCAGAGTACATTCGGGAAATAAACCTAAACAAGCTTTCAGAACTCAAACAGCTATATCAATCATGCGATCCGCAAGGGACTGGGATGGTCAAGATCTTCCAACTTGAGAAATGTAACCGTGAGATGAGACAAACTCTAATATTTTTGTCAGTATTGAATGAAATCAGTCATTCTGAAGGCTCCAAGGAGGAAATCCTCTATTTCTTCAGGGCAATAGCTGAAAGAGATACTGAAATAGTCCATATAGGCATAGTTTCGAAGATATTGTCGGAATTGGAGAGGGTATTTCTCATTATTTCGTCGATTGTATAATGCAATGAATAAACCTATAGAGGTTGTATCAGCAGGTATCCGAGAACGCGGAACTAGACGACACTTCGATAGATGTAGCAGATTTTGAAGCTGAAGAGAATAATCTCAATGAGTCACATATCAGCGAACTCAATCTGGCTAATGAAACTGAAATGTCATTTGATCAATCCCCCAGCAGCAGGTATCTTCCGGAGATTTTAGTCATTTTGACGTGTTTTTCCAGGAAGCATCTCTCTGAGATTGGATATAGCTTTGCCCATTCCTACATGCTCGTTCAGGGAATCAATTCGAAACTTGAAGAGCTCATGTCATTAAATCGTAACCTTCATGCATTCCAACGAGCTAATATTCGCTGGTGTCTAGAAAAAGAGCCTTTTGTGAAAAAGTTACTATTTACGGCCCATGACCAGGTTCAGGCGCTGAGAGCAGACGTACAATTTTTCATAGTTTTTTCAGGTGATTGGACAAAATAATATTTCAGATGAAAGTCGCTGAGACCAAATTCGATGAATTACAGGCTGAAATCGAGATGTTCAAGAGCAAAGAGGAGATTCAAAAAGCAAGAATGGAGCATTTAGAGTACGAACTAAAGAAGGAATTGTCCAATCGAGCGAAGATATTGGAAGTCACTGACACTCTTGGTACATCCCTTAGACAGCTAATAAGATGCTAATCGTGAATATGCTTACAGGAGAAGAAAATATACGATTAAAGGAGCAACTAGAGAAATACGAGGCTATGGCTGCCGAAATGGAGAAAAAGAATAATCAAATTGTCACTTTAGAATCAAGATGCAGCTTAGCCATGCAGGTAAATGACTCATGCAAAAATTTGAGATAAAGTTGACAATCTCCCTAACTTAACAAAAGACTGCTAAAAATTATGAAGAACAGCTGGCTGAGATCGAAAAAGAGAAAGAAGAAACAATCAAAAATTATGAACGATTAGAGCAGATCGTTAACGATACGCTAGCAAAGCAGCATGAACAAGAAGTCTGTTATCCTCTACCAAGTGTTCGGATAAACTGATGAAATTTTTCGTTTATAGTGCGTGGAGCCGACTACGGAAGAGGAGGAGGACACTAAAATCCCAGCAGCATGGCAAGACAACTTCAATGAGCTTCAAAAGGAGATTGGAGTTCTGAAATGGGAAATAAATACAAAAAATGCTGAGATTGAGACTAAAACCGCTAAAATAAAGGTGACTATTGCAGAAAAGCTCAGGAAAATAACTTCTTGCTAGACTTTAAACAGCAAGATCGCTGAACTTATAGAAGAGGGCAAAAGTAAAGATGAAATCATCACTGCACTCAAAATGGAGAAATCAAGAATGGAATTTAGGCTAGCTACCGAATCGAAGGTAAAAAGTCTTTTAATTGCTGATATCTCATGCAGAGGTAGCCTGAGCATGCTCGAAACAAGAGCCGATCTTTCCTTGGGTTATTACCGAAAGTCGAGGGAACTCTAGATAAAGAGCTTGGATTCTTTAACACTCATGAAAGTGCGTTTTTAACAAAGATTGATTTGCCATCGATACCCATTGTCCACGTCCACGGTATTAGTATATTTTTATCTTCGGGATATGAACTCAAGATAGATTCTCCAACCTCGAACACAGACTTCCGCAGCTCCAGACTAGAGACTATTCAGGAAGTCGAAACGCCTTCTCAGAGAGATACAATCGGGCGTGATTTCCGCAGAAATGATACGTTCGGAATAATACCAACAAGCCCATTTGCTACTACTTCAATTCAACAAAATTCGTCGATAATTCCAGATATATTGACAGAATCAGCGAAAAAACCCCATGACGATGGTGAAATCCACGAAGGAGAGCCTGAGGTGTTGGAAACAAGCTTCACGGACATTCAGGAAGCTGACGCAGGAGCTGAAGAGGCACAGAGTTTGAATAATAACAGATTTAGTGAGTTCTCTGTTCCCAAAAAATTAGAGAAATCTCGACAATCCTATGGTGCCTCACTCAATTCTACTCATAAACTGCCACCATTCTCACGAAGAGAGAGTCAGTTCACCAGACCCAGAAAAGACAGCAATATCACCGACAAAGACAGGGTTTCGAAAAAACTCATTGATAACGGGCTTCTGTGGAGTATGAGCAGAACAAACGTCGACGCCGCGACTAATCCTGAAGCGGATTTCCGAAAATCAAGGATTTCTCGTCTCGCTGATACTATCCTCTACCAACAAGGGTAATTTTTTGCTGTAAGACAATTGACACTAACGAGAATACACTAAAGGATGTTCACGAGAGATTACTTGAATTTAGCAGAAAACCCAAAGGTTGTCAAGATTCTACAAGACAACAAAGAGCATTTTACAAGTAATTGCTACAGTGACTGGGTCATTCGCATTAACCGAAGAGAAAAACGAGAAAAGCGAATTCTTTTTATCACTGGTAAGCTATTCATGACGATCGTTATCCTCATCGGAGTTTCCTGCTAGATTCTGCTCTTTATAGTCTTTATCCAAAAACTTTTGAGATCGTCAGAAAGATAAATTTGAAAGACATCTATCAGGTTACTCTACCTGATATGAGCGCTGTCCATATGGTCATTCACGTGAAGAATGAGTAACAACTTTCATAAATCGTGAGTTGGCTAAAATTTTCCATTTTGCTTCACGAATAGATACGACTACTTCCTCGAAGTCTTCAGGAGAGCGAACGTTGTCCTCTTTTTAATTGAAATCTTCAAGCTAAAAAAGCTTCCTGAATTCACTATCAAATATGAAACCAGATCGTAAGCATTTTTTTGCCAATTCAATAGCTAATTTGCATGAATAAAGGCTGAAAATTCAAAACCGAAAGTCCATTATCCCGAAAAATATGTTAGCCTATCAAAAAGAAACCATAAATACCGAGATGCAAGAAGCATATAGAAATTCTAAGAAAGTAAATTCAAAATTTCGTTGATTTAGATAACACTTAACAAACCGAATAGCTTGGCTTTTTAACCATGAAGACCGACTCTTGGTTCTTCTCTTGGAAGCAATACTTCTTTGTGATGATTGATATTGGAATGCTATATTTCACAGGACCAGGAGTAAGAACTTCAATTTGTTTTTTGAACGAGTGAATAATTTTTATTTCCAGAAAAAAACTCCGACAGGATTCATTCCGATACTTGGAGCAAAGGTGCTTGAGCTGGGAAGAGTATAAATACGAATAATGATTAGATATATATTGATTAATGATTAATAGGTTGAAGATCAATCAAATTGCTTTAAGATTATATATCCTCAGAGCAATACAGAATTTATCCTTTCGGCGAACTCTGGAACCGAAAGATCTGAATGGATAAAAACGCTCAAAGAAGTCCAGGTAATTTTTGCCATCATAACCTGGATAGAATATTAATTCGATATTAAACAGAGCAAAGCGCAAGCAGTTGATAGTGATGGAAAGTTTATTGAGAAAATGCAAGAGAAAATACAAAAGAAAATTGCGGACAAATAAAGCGGTATGTGTTGATTTGTTTTCGGCTAATGAGAGACTTTTAATAGGCTAAAGGCATCATCTTTAGATACTCAGAAGATCTAATTATGTATTTCACTTATATGCAAAGAGAGTTAAGAAATTTATTAATATATTGGAGATATTTGAAGTCAATTTTCTTTTGAGTTATTGACTTGATTCTATGAGTTATATATCATATGTGTTTATTTAGTCCGGTATCTCTAAAATATTTAGAGTCTTGCCCTATGGTTATGCTGATCGCTCAGAAAGGTTGAATATTTTTTAAGATGAAATGCTTTGAAACTTTTTGAAACTGAAGACATTTTATTTTTTTTTTTCAACTTTAACGAGCAAGTGTAATTTTGCAACGAAGAGCACCTTCATGGCAGAGAAAATCTCGAATAGCCATCTGAAAATCTAAAAAAATCAAAAATCAATGCAGTGTAGGATTTGAGAGAAATCACTACTTTTCAAAAACAAGAAATTAATGCTTTTACCGTTAATCAAAACTTCTGTATTCGAATTTTCAAACTGTTCAAGATGATTAATTTTTCATGTTTTATAATCTTATTAAAAATCAGAATTTAGTTTGATGAATCGAATCGTAAAGGTAGTTGTTTAAAAGCGATCTTGAATTATGCTGTAGGTCAAGGTAAAATTCGGACAGGGTTAGATAGATCTGGTATGGAAAAAAATTGAATTTATATATTCAATCAAAATTTCTTTTTGAAATTGTAATGGTGATTTTCATTGAGATATTTTGGTATTTTGTCATTATGCGATGTGAAAAAGGACAGTTCATTCTGTAGTGCGTAACAAAGGAAATGTGTTGAATCTTTCTTAAATGTAGGCCTGGTTCCAATATTCTTAGTGTTTCAATATCTTTAAATGCAGATCCTCTGAACTCAGAAAGAGTAAACTGTCAACACTGTATTCAGATAAAAAGTTTTAATAAATTTGAATTAATTATGGAGCAAACAGTTTTATTTAAGTCATTGTTTAAGAGGGAATTTCATTCACTGTCAGAAAGTATAATCTACTTAATAATGTACTCTTATTGAAATAATGTATTGTGAGAGTCTACTAATTCAAATTAATTAAATGATACTCATGTTGTGCTATACACTAGCATATATATTACAAGCATCAAATAAATTACTTTTCTGGTTCGTAAATAAGTAAATCAAAAACTGAAGCCTGCCGACAAAGTTTTTCTGGTAATTTGGCTGAGACTAGTTTTTCATTGCTTCGTCTCACAACATGAAGTAGCCTGCTTGAGGTTGTTCATCCCTCTGAAATTTAGGCTTTTGATTTGTTGTTCCATTCTCATTCAAATTAAGCAGATCTCAGATCACGTATTTAGCCATAGTTTTCTAGCTAAATTATGTGAATATTTTGCAGAGGAAGTTATTTCAGATTGATGCACCTCAAAACGTATCTTACTCGAAGATTATTCGAAAAATTCTATGAACACTTCTAAATCTCCATATTACGGTAAATTCGATTTTGGTAAATTCGAACATTTTAAGAAAAACCACGTTTTACGTCCTTTCTGTCTCAAAAAAATCATGAAATTCTCTTTTTCGAGCTAAATATTATGCCAGGCACCTGTGATTTGCTTAATAACGTTCTCAAATCTTTACAGACATCAAACTAGAGCTCTCGTGTTCCTTAACGATTAAAAACCCGGATTTTTCGATTGATGTAGAATCAAAATAGACCAGAATTGGGTTTTAACGGATCAATTCCTCAGAGTTAACTTCTTCTTTTATAAATTAAAAGAAACCGAGGTGAGCAGAAACAGACAAACCTAAAGAGAGATGGCCCTACGAATGATTTATCCAATACTATTTGAGAACGAAAGTCTGTCCAAAATAAGAGCAAAAAGTACACTTGGAATTTCGTTGGTCGTCCAAAACGGAGGTAAGGTGTCAAAGCGTCATTGTTTAATTTTTTATGAACTAGATCCTGTTCCCGGATTAGATTTCAGCGTTGAGTATGAAATAGATAGTGGCGAACCTCTAAGAATAATGATGGCACTTGAAATTGAATTACCAAATAACTCTCAAAAAGAATATGAGAGATCCAAAATCAGAAAATGGTGCGCTCGATGTTCAGTTTAATTAATAGATTTTTTGCACTGAGAATTACAAAGAAGACTTCTACTCAAATTAAATCCTATGTTTTAATGTGTTATGTGCAGAGAATTAATATGTAATAATGTTTGTATTTATCGTTTATAGAACCTCTTGATGTGGATAATGAGTTTTTCTAACTCCTCTCTAATTCTTTGTACTTCATTTATGATAACGGCAGGTATTGCTTTCGATAGCTTTAAATGTGAGACACCAATATTTTTCTGTTTTGACAAAATTATCACATAAAGTTATCCTTGCTTGAAGCAAAATCAACAGAAAATAACTTCATTATATTCTAACGAAATGCTTTTATTTCATAATCATGCTGCATTAACGAAAAACTGTTTAGAAATTGATTCTTGATTTTCTCAGGAATTACGCAGAGAGCCTCCACACTGAATAGCTTGTGAAAATTCGACACGAAAGATCACGAACATATCCAAACAAAAAATACTACTCTGATATCATTAAAACGATTAACAAGGACAGTCGCCGGTCTGCTTGACAGTCTTAGTTGAGGCGTCAAGTTTCTTAACATCGGTTGGATTCTCACCTCCCAGTTTCACTCCAGAGTTCTAATTGGTCAATTACAGCAAAAAGAAAACTACCGTTAATTTACTGGTCCTTTAGGATCGATAATACCCGTGTTAATCTTATCATAGATGATATTTGCTGTCTTGAAAAATGCCTATCACGATCAACTTAATCACAGTAAGACGGTCATTATGATTACGTCTTCAACGTTGTAGGAAGTCTTTGCTGAAGTCTCAATGAATATTACATTGTTTTCTTTGGCAAGTTCTTCACCTTCTTCAGTAGTTACCTGACGCCTTTTATAAAAAATATTATTGCCTCCTCCAAGAGTAGATTTTATGAATACTCGCTTTCAAGATCGGCCTTGTTTCCAACTATCATAAAAGTCATATTTGGATTTCCGTTCTCTTTTGCCTCGGCGAGCCATTTCTTTACATGGGTAAAAGTCTCTCTCCTGCAAAGAGAATTAAACCTAAATTCATTGAGAGTGCTACCTGGTGATGTCGTAGACGACCAAAGCACCAGCAGCGGCTTTGTAGTAAGATCTAGTGATTGAAATGTAAGCTTCCTGTCCAGCCTTTACAATTCGGAAATTATGAGATTTTGGCACTTGAGGCAAGGGCTTACTGTGTCCCAAATCTGGAGTTTGATGCTCTTTCCTTGAAGATTTATCATTCTGGCTCCGAATTCGACTCCGATGGTTGGATCGTGCTTGCCAAACTTCTGATCGATGAATTGGAGGAGCAAGCATGACTTTCCGACACCTGAAAGAAAGAGAGAAACCGATTAGAATGATTGAGGGTGGTAGAGGAGGTTACCAGTGTCGCCGATAATGATGTATTTGAACAAGTAAGAGTAAGACATCTGCGAGTTACTAATCTCTCTTCTGGCCTGAGTTGTATAATTTTAACTTGTATGAATTAGCTAAGCCCTCCCAAAGTGTTTAATTAACTTACTGAAAACGATATGAAACAAACGCCGGGTTATCATAGAAGCGAATGAGGCTCTGTCTAGGTGTTTAAATGAATGGATTGTTACAGGAAAGGATATAATACGAAGAAATAACTTTAAGTTTACTTATGAAACTACTTTGGAGGGGGCAAAAAACAGGCTTCAAAAATTTGGCTAAGCCCGAACACAAGGTTTTTTTGGAGGTATTTTGCCTGTATATTTGTAATCGCTTACTCGAGAAGTTTGACTTGAAAGGCGTTTGCAAGGAATTCACAAAAAAAAACCGAGTGCAAACAAGTGTTAGCAAAGAGAAGAGAGTTTCCTGATGAATTCTCTCTCCTAAGTATATTGTAAGCGTTCTAGAAATTATCTCTAACTTCTACTATTTCCTCCAGATTTCAGGTCATTTATTCAGCTGTCAAAAGATTGGGACGGAAGTTGCTTTCTGACTTTGTCTTCCAGAAAATCTCCAAAATTCAATTAAATTCCCTCTTCTTCAACATTAACAAAACAGAGTGAGATCGAGCTACCTAGTGGAGTGTCAAATAGCTTGCATTTCAGGTGATCAATTGGAGAAGTTTTTTGCAATTAGAATAGAGGAGATATTGTGGAAATTTAACATGTGAGAGGTTTTTATGGGATTGAAAGGCTTCTCAATGAATGAGCTTTTCTGAATGCGTTTTAAAACTTCAATCACCTATTCGCCCCGGCTACTGATTCGCTTACTGTGCCTTATTTTAAGGCGATTGAGAAGAAGCAGTTAAACCTGTTTCAAGAGGGCATTTTGAAATGTTATAGTCAATATTATTTTGAATATTTATTTAATTTTGCTGAATAAATCAGTAAACCAACTTCGATTTGCTGACTAATGACCCAGAGTTGAATTTGGAATAAACGATAATTGCGTTATTGCTTCCTGAAAACTGGTCGCATTAAAGAGGCAATTCCACTGCATTTTGCACTCCTCTAATTATAGATCGAATTTGGGCACCAAAACTTCAGTACTTCGCTGCGATCCAACGAAGAATTCTAATCGAAGTGCTTTTAGACTTATCCGAATCAATGTTCACTTACATCGCTACAGTTATTGATTTACGCAAACGAATGTTTGAACACTATATCATCTTTGATTTAAGAGGTCCGACATCCTGTTGATTGCTTCGATTAGAGTCGAAACATTCTTAACTGGCTGATGTATTTTAAGGTTAATGAGTCACTTCTCATTGGATGGCGGTACAAGAGCCTACTTTAAAGCAGAATCACAAGCAAGGCCATCTTTATCTTAATACCCTGAGTTTGAAAAGAAGAGAATGGATTCCTCTCCTTTGGCAGTTCAGACTTAAAATATTCTTTGATCCTTCTGGATTAACTGAAAATATTTGATAATCATTGTTCGAAAATATTGAACTTTTTCCTATAAATAATACGAATTCACTTCATTAATAATTTCAATAATCTAATTAATTCAAAAAAACAACAAACATGGACGTTTATACAAAAAATCTGTCTGCTTCACGACAGATTGAAACCGATTGTTTAGATAAAGCAAACCCACGCTTCGAAGAGATAAACATTACGAGCCACCCATTTCCGGATGTTCTCAGCAACAGTTACATTCAATCACTCAGTAAGCTCAAAGAGCCAGTCATAGCCCGAGTCAACAATCAAAAAAATCCCAAAGAACGTCCATTTTTAGATGCATACCAACCAAGCAATAGCACTCCTCATATCCCTCTGCTTGCAAAGCAAAACTCGACGGAAGAAACAACGCGAGATATCCGCCGAGATCAGCTCACTCAATTGATCGGGGGCAAAATCCGAGATGGCGAACTGCTACTAACTCTAGGCTCTGGGATCGGAGCAATGAAACAACAGAGCTCTTCTTGGAGAATTGGCTCAGTGACTCAAGGCTCAACCTATTCTGTACTCAATGAGATCTCGCTGTTAGGCTCTTTCGATTGTTTTAAGAAACGAATCATTGGAATGGGGGTACAGTCAACTAGTTGTTACAGTCGATCTGTTCTCGAGAATTTAACAAAGATTTGCTGCATTAGTCATGAACAGATAAACTCAGAAAAGTTTGGGACAATGGACTACGTGCTCCTTCGGCTTGAGAAACAATTCAAAGATGGGAGCCTCAAAATAGTAGAAATGTCACTGCAGGATAAGAAATACCCCTCAGCTTTTGGGTTCAATAGAGACTTTGTCGAATTGCGGTACCTGAAGCTTGTGCCTGATGTGAATGATCCACAATGCTGCAAACTTTGGGTCGTTCATAGTTTTCGATTGAAAACTCAAAAAGGCTCAACGCAAGAGATCGAAGCAGCTGAAGAGAAAAATTCCCTTTTTGTTCAAACTATACTCAAAGAACTTCAATAGTTCTTGCTATCATGGCAACGAATTTTGGACTCTTTAATTTCTTTTGTGATTTATTTAATTAGATATAGATGGTGCGCTAGTTTACTGAAAATTCGATAAATTGAGAAGTAGTAGTAGCAATTATTAATCATAATTCGTTTTTACTAATGTTAAGAAAATTAAGAACTCTATATAATCCATAAAACGACTCCCTGAAATGTGTTTTTCTCGAAAATCGAACCTGAACTAACCATGCGAATGACCGTAGCATGAAGTTATTTTGTTAGAAAGTGTTAGCCGAGACGAGTTTCTGTTGGTGTTTCTGAAGAAAAAAAAACAAACAAACAAAGTCCTTATTATCGAGATATGAACAATAGCTCAAAACAGTAACACTGAAGGCTATCTTTAAACTGAATGCATTCAATCTATACTATCTCTACCGTTAAAAATGATCAGTCTTAATAAATTGAGCTTTGCTGATTTCCAGTCAGCAAAATCGTCATTCCGAAAACCATTTTTACTAGAAATATAACTGCTGGTTATTTGCTAAAATTAATCAATATGAAGATAATTACAATTATGGTTAAGGTCGATGCAAATAAATAAACTAACTAACAAGTTTTTATTTTATTGGCATCATACACACAAATTTACATCTCTAATAAAGGTTTCCACCTCCTTGCATTCATAGTTTTCGCTATATCTAACATCTCCTCTTCTTGGGGTTGCGGTCGTCCAGCTTCCTCGCGGACCTGGATAGCTTTTTCCTGCTCCTCTCTCAGTTTTTGAGAGATCATCCTCGCTTGCTTCTCATAATCAACGCCTCTGAGCATCACCCCCAACAGAATGAAATTTAACACATGTTCCAAGAAAGTTCCAATCCAGATGCCTTTCACTCCATACCCTTCAACAAATCCTAAAATAATACAGCAAGGCACGCCAAACACGTAGTACGAGTACAAGCTGTATCTCGATGTACGCGCTTCTTTTTCAATACTTCTTCCGACGCTTGAGAACAGATACTGGAACGTATCGAATGGGAAAGCGAAGACATACACAACGATGAGAAAAGTCGCTACCTGAACAATTTCAGGGTCGGTTGTAAACATCCGCGGCAGTACCCAAGCAAGCGGAGTCACAACGACAAAGACACCTGCGATCATAGATGCGGCGATGTAGGCGGCTGCTTTAAGGTACTGAAGAGCTTTCCAAGAGTCGTCGTCTCCCATCGCTGTTGCGACATGTGAACCAAGAGAGGAAGAAAGCGCCATTGGCAAGCACCATACAAATGCGAGGATTTGTGTTGCAGTGACGCTGCCAGCGTAGCTCTTTGTGTCGAATTTCGCCATTAACATGATATTGATGAATCCAATAAACCATTCGAAGTAGGTGGCCGCTCCTGCCTTTACTTGAAATTTCAATTGAGCCCAAACTTCTTCTAAACCTTCTTTTGTGAAATGCTTTTTGAAGTTTTCCACTGTAAAGTACCATTTTTCTGCATTGAATGTCTGGCTTTTGTGGATAAATATCATGAGAGCAACAGCCTTCAGAATTTCGCAGATCGCACGACTGATTCCCAGTCCAAAGAGTTTCATATCTGCAACAAGGATGAAATAGTAGGAGGTAATGCATTCAAGGATCGTTCCTCCAATCTGGATATACACTGGGGTTTTATAGATGCCATGTGCTTGCGCAAAATTTTTCAGAGTATCGAAGACAACGCTTCCAAAAAATCCAATTGTCATGTAATTCAGATATTGTGATGTGTACAGCGCTAGATCCGAGTAATACCCGAATAAGAGGAGGAGAGGGCCGGATATGATTAAAAGTATCGCAAAGATCAGAAATACAAAGCAATTGGCCAAAAAGCCTTTCTGTAGGTAAAACGATGAGAGGCGAAAGTCTCGATTGACTATGGACTGACTTAGAAGTGTCTGTAATCCCATATTCAAGCTGATAATTGCTGAAAGCATAGCGCATTCGATCCATGTATTACCGAGACCGACGGCTCCAATCATCACATGGTCGTTTAGACGAGATACAAAGTAGAGGTTGATGATATATCCGAAATTAACCAGCAAAAAGTAAGCGCAAGTTGGTAAAAAACCCTTTAAGAGCTGTGTTATTAGAAACTTGAGGTTCTTGCGGTTGTGGGAGTCCTCAATAACCCGAAGTCGTTGATCGAGGTTCTGAAAGAACCTGGATTCTTTAGCAATATCGGTAGGTTCGTGCATTTTTTGTCTTTTTTGTTAAGTTAAACGCTTTCTGAAAATTTAATTCAAAAAATCAATTTAATTCGATTATTGGAAAATGATATGAATTCAGAGCTCGTATGAAAATATATTGATCACTTACCTAATTTCCGAACTTCGAGTTGTAGCAAGAGTACATTTTTGTTTATTCTGAAATGAAGTAGTGCTCGTTGGGAAGCTGATTTCAGATTTCAAAGAAGCCGGCTTGGCGTTTGAGAACAGTATAACTATGGCGTTTTTATCAAAAACCTGAAATATAAAACACCAAGTCAGCTAATAAAAGTGGGTGATAAAGAGTTTGTTGTGAACTCATCTGACTGCCAATTTTACATACTTTGTGTAGAATGAGATCTGAGAAACGATTCCCAGCAACAGTTTGAAACTTGATGAGTTTTTTACTCCTTTTCCTTAGAGGGTCGAAGTCACAATTAATTACGTTACATCCTTCGCGAAGATATTCGCTGTAGTACCAACACGATGCGAGTCTTTATGTATCAAGAGCGAAATATTTTTGAAGTTCTTGCTGTTGTGGACTTTGTTGTAGACTTCGCGGCACTGCATGAGTGACCACAGTCAGTTAATTGAAAAGCTACTTGCTCTTTGATTTATTTTATTTTTTTCACAATACAAAAGGGACTTAGATGTATATAATTTGAGTTACTCCCATCTCCCTCTCTTTTTATAGATGGTGTCACTTGTATAACACAAAGATGATCCTCAATAAAATATTGAAACCAGCAGACATTCAAAAATTTTGGTCGAAATTGCAAATGATAGTTGTAAAGAGTTCGAATAACTTTTCGCCGACCATTATAGTTATAATTTGGAAGAGATTGGAGGACCAAAGAGTTCATTTATCAGTAGCTATCAGAATAAATGAACAGAAGGAGAAAGAAAGGTGCGGAAAATTTTTTTCTTTTAGAAATTTTTAACTTATGGCTATTGGAAGTGAACCTTATGAAAGGTCATTGAAATTGGATGAAGGAAAATATAATAAACAAGGCTGTTTCATTTATAGTTGCCCATCTAAGAAAGGACCCTGAATTAATTAAAATTTTATTCACAGATTAAGTCTGTTAAGTTGCAGTCATGAGTCGTCCAGCGAACTAACTGAAATTCTTGAAATCTGCTTGAGAAAAACTTGAAGAGGTAGCAAGTCAAACCAAATTGAATTTTTTAGCCACCTCAAACATTTTTATGTCTGTTTCGTACAAAATAGCTGAACTAGCTCGTTATTACATCTTTAAATATTGTCTGCTCCTATTCTTAGGATAGCATCAAGCCCTAACAAAAAGAGATTCTACAGCAGCTACAGCCAAATGAGTTATGAAGAGACATCTTTTTTCAAGCTGTGAATTAAGTTCCATCAGATTATTGCAAATATCTATTTTTTCAATGCAAGGGTACCGGAGGCTGGAGAATCTGCTACATCAGCACTCGCGTTCTGAATCCTAGACAGTAGAGAAGATCATGGTATCTATTCGCTTATCACAACTTTTTATCCGCCGCTCGAATTTAAATATCTTGCAAAAGTGACTCCACTCGATACGCAAATGAACAACAGCCTTGGCTGTAGGCTCAAAACGACACATTCCCTTCATAGGCGCTTCGGACCGTTCAACGGAGAAAAAGCTCGATCATAAGCACACATGACATCTATTAACACCCATAAATTTCAAAAAGAGCCACTTGTTACTCAGATACTTAGCCAGCAGAGGTTCAGATTCGCAACCTAGCGAGATCAGACATTTTCGAAGAAACTAGTTCCCAATCCAGGGCAATAATAGAGCCTTATGATTCAATTATTCCAATGAGCTCATTATCCTTATCGATTTTGGTAGAGAAAATTCAATGTGTCGGTGGCTGCTATCTAAATCACGAGTCTAACCAAATTTCAATTAAGATCTCCTTCTCCGTTATATTTTCTTTTAAATTTTCATTTTCAGGAGGCATTGAGTTTTTTTCTTTTTCGTGATAAACGATTAATAACATTTTTCGATGGTGGGCCTTTTAGACAGCGTCACACTATTTTAATGGCATTCCTTTACAATTAGAAACGCTTAGAAGCCAGAGAAAGAAGTAAGTACCCTTTAACCGTTTAATTGTGCTTCGCGACTACGTTGAATTAGAATCTGAACAATTTTATTCAGTATATTACGTCATCGTTAAAAATTCGCTTTGGTTAAAATCTGACGATCCCAATTTATTTAGGGCAACTCCTATCGGATCATAATACAAATTTTAATCGATCGCAAAAAATCAGCATGACTCAATACATTTCTCACTCAATTGAGAGTCTCAAGACTCACCAAAAATTCCTCAATATCCCCAGCGTTATCCCTCTGACCGCTGGAAATGAACTCATTGGCAAAGAAGTCGTCGGCCAAGAGCTAATCACTCAAGAACTATTATTGCATCCCAGCAGCTTCTTCAAAAGCAGAGAGCTCGTTCCTCTCGGCGACCGTCCGGATTCATATCTCGTCCTTGCACAGAAAGAGTCCGGCTGGTATTACTACCTCTTGATGGACGGTAAACAGAATTTTTTTCAATTATCCCGTTAATTAATTACTTATAGGTCTCATCTATCTGATTGACTTCTATTCCCAGCAAGGCCAGCGTATTGCTGTCGTCGGCAGCGACTTGGTTGCTCTTTGTGATGAACTCCTGTCTCTCTGGGACGAGCGATCAAAGTTCATAGTCCTCAGCAAGGGCCGCAGCGTCTTCAGATGGAGACAAATCGTGATCGAAATCATCTTGATCACAAGAGACGAGCTCCCCAGCTCCCAATTGAAAGTTTTAGACAAAGGAGGCAGAAAAATGCTCGAGATGCCTAGCAATCTTGCGCTACGAAAGGCTAGTGGAGTGCTGGATAACGAAAACGACAGCGTTGATATGGAGATCATCAGACAGATGTTCGCTGATGAGAGAGGCCTCCCAGCCTCGCAGCCAGAGCTCCCATGCTCTCAAAATTACCTCGCAGTTCAACCCATTCACAATGAGCTTCACAAGCCAAGAGGCTTTGAGATCGAAATAGAGATCGCGTACAATCACCCTGCCCTGCCTTATCGACAAGCATTGCCGAGCAGCCAACCGGCTCTTATGGGCTCTGCTGAGATAGTCCCAACCGGTCCTCTCGATATCGCTGTGAGAGAGAGGAAAGAGACTGCTCTTCAGCCATGCTACGGCTTTGAGATTGAAATCGAACTTCAAGCCAGACGAGCTCTACAGATGGCTAACGAGCTGCCTAGTCCTCCTGTTGACTGTACCAGCCTCGTTCCCTACTGTCAAGACCTTCAACACCGTTATGGCTGGGAAGTTGAGGTCCACCTAGGAAAGGATCTCAGCACCAGAGCACTCCATAGCTCAAACGCACTCCCTGTTGCTCTGCCCTTCCCAAGCATTAAGGCCCAAGAATCATGCACAGCCCTAATGCCTTACAAAGGGGCCAGCCTCATCCCATGCAAAGAAAATTCGCTGGTGCTTTATAACCGAAGCGCCTCGACTTTGACGCTTACTCAGAGACTTGATTTGAACTTGGCTTCTCACTTGAGAAAATTGGCTCCTTCAAGCCGCCTGCAACTCCTCAAACCCATTGAGTTAACTGGCCTGGAGTACGTCTCGACCCTCGTGCCAAAGTTCTCTGATCCAAACTACGAGACTAACTTCCACAATATGGAAATCGCTACTCAAAAACTCGTTTCTCGTGGACCTCAGAACTTCACTCAGGTGACTTACCCATTGAAATTCAGAGCTCCTGCGAAGAAAATGAAAGCCCTGAAGCCATTCAAATCCTGCCTGAAGAAAGAAACTTCCAAGAAGACCTCAAGCGCCTTGGAGAGGCTAGGTCTCAAAAAGCCTAGCAAGTCACAAGAGATTATTGCTGCTCCAACTGCCAGCTTTGACGACCTCAAGAAAAAGATGGCCTCACGCATTTTGGAGTCACAGTTTACATCCTTGACGACCTACCGCATGAAGAATTGTGATCAGCCTCAGTCTAATGCGCTGGTACCTTACTACAAAGACAGCTTTGATAAGAAGCTCGAACACCTGTGTAAAATGTGTAAAAACAAGCCGAGCGTGGATGTGATCCTGAAGAAGCATTTCCACAATCGATTAGCTATAAACTATACAACTACCACTGATGTGAATCCTGTCCATAATACTTCACTTACTACTCAATTGAATACTAATTTATCGAATCACTACCGCTCTGTGGATGAAGTCGAGATCCTCAGCGAGGACGAGCAAGAAACTATTCATCACAGAGGCTCCGTTGAAAGCGAAGAAATCTCAGAAGAAATACTCAATCCTAACGTTGGTAACATCTCCTTCGAAGAAAGCGAACTCGATATGGATGATCCTTTTTTCATAGAGGAGAGAGGAGGAGAAGAAGAAAAGGAAGAGTTATTGCTAAGAGGGGAACCCGGAATTCTCGAAGACGAGTATGAAATCTGCTTAAATGCCCAACAAGTGGAGCAAAACGATAAAGAATACGATGTCTTGCAGAAAGTGGATATCGCAGACTGCAATTTCGAGATCCTCAATTAATGTGGAATAACTCATTGCTAACTAATCCTATTAATAAGTATGACTATTATCTTTCTCCTGATCACCAAAGCGGAGAATAACGGAAATAATATTGAGAATCTATATTGAATAAGAATAAATGATTGACTAATATATCTATAGCTGCGAAAGTCTCTACTCATATGTTGCATAAAGAAACCAATAAATCGATCACTCTTAACAAACCTAAAAAAAAGTGCCTTGAATTACCATTTGAGATTAGCCATAGGTATAACAATAACTCAAGCTGAATATGAGCATTTGCTAGCCTTTATTCATAGGATAGGAGACGTTATAATAGGTGTGTCAGGTGACTCTACATGATATATATTTGAAGGTTATAGGAGAATAAGTTTGGTTTTTTGACTATGATATGAGAGTCAGCAAAAAAAGGAAAATAGTCTTTCTCCATTAAAAATAATAAGCCACGAAAAGGCGTGTATTTATATGGATTATTCACAAAAAACTGTAAACGCTAAATCGAATTTAAAAAGCCGGTGTACTCATCATAGGTCGCTTGATTATAGGACGCTTGCGATATCCTCATGAAATTCGTCGTAAGCTCCGCATCTCTCACGTTTCTAGCCAGGATACTCTTATCAAAATGATATCTAATGATGTAAAAGGTCATCTCTGCTCAATTTAATTCAATATACAGTCTATTTGGGTCTCCATCAGACAATTGCTCTGTAGATTTTCCCTCTTGAAGTTTTTTCCGCTTGGACCGCGTCTGAAGCTCCTGATTGTACGTATTCCCTAGCACCTACAAACGAACCGTTTAAGACCTTGCAACTCATGTCCTCAAAATACTATCATTAACTCTGAAAAATCGGCTAGATCTTTTTTCGCGATATAAGATAAAGTATCTCCGTGGGAGAGAATCATAGACCTGACTGTTTTATTCTGATAGCGTCTAATGTGAGTGAGTATCAAAAATAAGCGAGGGCAGAAAGCGATCCTAGAATTACATGGCTTTTTCGTCTTGTAAAGATTTTAAACTCGCTGTGAAAGAATCATGCTCTCCAATTGGTTCAACGTCCGGATTATACATAAAATGAGCTTTCATTGCTAGCTGAGAGATTTCATTGAAATGGGCTTCTGGTTGATTATTTAACGACCATTTCTTAAGTAAGCGAGGTTCGTTAGGAGAAAGGCCAAACGTGAAAATTGTTACTTTATCTAAATCTTGTTCGTTGTTGTCAGGATTGCGCCTGCGTAATGCTAGTTCTTTCTCAAGTAAGATTTCCTCAGCCTCTTCTTCATAATGATATGCATTGATCTAAGGTCAAGCAAGGATGAATTTTCAAGAAATAACAACGTGAATTGTTTACTTTCTCTTGCAACGCGTCTAACTCTCCAAGGGTGTTCAATAAATTATAATGCGCCCGTATACTCGAAAGCGATTTAGTTTGAAAAACCTCCAAGCTGTCGATCTCATCGCTTGTTACTGCCCTCATTGTTGTTAATAAAGCATCATGACAAGCTTCGTGTGACGAAAAACAAGAATCATTGAGTATATCTTTACAGCAACATAGATTAGCATTAACACGAATTTAGTCAAGGAGATTGATTACCTGAGTATTCAACAATGATTGGTCTATCGGTTTTTTCAAGTCGAAGGAACACCTCTTTGAGATAGTTCTCCTCAAGGCGCAACTCTCCAAACCACCGGAATGTTTTGAACGGCAAATAGCGGTCAAGGAATATTTGCGAATAGACGTTTTCGCAGTAATCCTCCTATTTGTCCTCATTTAGAACACCAAACCAAGATTTCTTTACCATGAAAAAACTTTTGTATTGATCGAAAAGAGTAAATAATCTTGTAAAATTTTTGTCTTGGAATTTGACAAATGAACGGATTTTTGATAAATTTCCACACAGCTTGATCTGGTCGCTGTTGATCTCTTTCTCAATCTCTATGATCTTCACCAATAAATCCTCAACAGCCTCGCTGCTTTCAAATGTTGTGTTTTCTTTCCGCAGTTGTTGGAATGCCATATCAAAATTGTGGTAGATTTGTAATATAATATAGAAAATTATAGTGATGTCATCCTCATGGTATCCTTCGAATTCTAACGAGTCAAATTGAGCAAGGCATTGCTTGGCTATTTAGGAAGGTAAAGCTAGCGATAACAACGAGTAGATTCACTTGAGGTCAAGATAATTGGGCATTTTGAGATTTTGATGAGCTTGTTAGTTTTGTCGTAAAACCCGACGTCAGGCTCGAGCACCCTATCGTAATTCCGTAAAAAAATAACAGTTCTCTCAGTGTTTTTGGGCTCTTCCGAGTCCTTCGTGCTGGCAGATTTAGCTGAGGAAAAAAGGCTTTCGCTCGCCTTGTTGACGTTATGTGACTGAGTCGCCTCGAGTATATTGTCAAGTTCTTTTGACGACCGCTTAGAGCTATTGCTGAACTCAATCACCTTTTTCAAAAAAAACCCCAAAAGTCAGGAACGACGAAACACACAGTGCTCATTTACATGATAATTCAGCTCTTTACATGCTGCAAGCACAAGGGTAGCTTTACCTATCCCTTCTGGTCCATTGACCGCGAGACAATTATAACTAAATTGACTTAGCGAGTCTTGGTATTGTTTCGGTAGCAAAATCTCGTTCTTTTGCTGATTTAAATTAAAATGAAGCGAGATCGAATTGCTCAATTCAGTAATCGTGCTGCATGAGTCTCCTTCATCTTTCTTTTGGTTTATGAAATACTGGTTTATCCAATAGATAACAAACTTACAGGCCTGCTCGTCTGCCAACTAGTAAAAAAAAAAACAGCGAGAGTTCGCGAAACTCTAGAGAAACCATTACCTCATATAAAAACCAGGGCCGAAAAATCGAATGCATTTGCTGAGAGCTTGATGATGATAAAAACGAGGCTAGTGCGCCCGAAAAAATCCTCTGAAACGTCCGCGTAGGGAACTTGTTCTTCACCAAATTCTGTTCAATCAGTTTATACAAGCTCGTGAACGCTGGGTATTCATTATTGTTGAATTTCGAGGAAAATTTCTTGTAATATTCACGTCTGAGGTTTCGTAAAGAAATAGTCTGTGTCGAAGTAATTTTTGACACCGGCGGCGACTTTGTTTTCGACTGGCTCTGATGACACTTTTGTATAGTAAAAATTTTGCGTGGTGACGTTAGAGTCGGCTGCGAGTTAGCTTTTCTTTTGAACATATCATTTTTAAAAGTCATTTGAATTTTTGGTTCATCTGCGACACTGGTTTTTGCTTTCGTTTTTTTTGCATTAGAAACCTTGGCGAGAGAGGCGTTCTCTTTATTGTTTTCATCTTGCTTAGAAAAGTAAGTATCCAATTTCCTTGTTTCGGAGAGATTCGCTTCGTCACGTTTGCGTTTCCGAACGACTGAGGTTGGCTTCTTGGCAGCAATCATCTCAGTATAAGTAATTGGTGGATTTGTAGCTGTTTCACTTTGGAGATTTGTGCTCATTATTTGATTCCCAAGGTTAGTTGGCTCTGAGATCAAATTTTGAAAATTGCGCCAAGGTGTTCCTCTTCAATATAGCACGAATAAAAATTATTCAACGATTTTTTTGGTTTCGATTAGTAAATCAATTTGTTCTTCCAAATTTCCTTCGTTCTAAGTCTGCGGTGGGGGATGAAGTAAATCGCCGAAATTTTTGAGCCCCTATGGGAAATGTAATGCTTCCAGAAGCTGTCAAATGTTTGTTCTTTGCAATAAATAAAAAGATCCATTATAATAGCTCAATAATACAGATATAACTTATGATGGCAGTTGAGTCTATAAACTTTACAGTCGTTAGCAAGGTTGATTAGGAGAACCTATTATTCGAGTGTTAAGTCTCTTAAATCCTTATATCCTAAGAAAGAGTAGATCCTTTCCTCTAAAAGATGGTCGTATGAGTGAGAGGCAGCTTAATGAGCCTTATTCTATTATTATTCAATCAGCTATTTCCTTTACTTGGACCAAGCAGGTGAAATCATAACAATTTTACAAACTATGGACGAAATTCGCAAAACATAGAGAAATACTTTCGGAAATAGCTTTGTATAACGTTCGCTATACATAAATTAAAAATCTATACTCTTAATAACTGGTATTATTTTCTACCAACTCCAGTATAAGGATTGTAAGGGATGGCTGTCCTTCTCGTCCGCAGCTGCACAAAAATCGCGCTCTCGAGAATTGATTCAGTCACCACAAAGATGTTCTCTTTTTCAAGGAAGCGTAATCCCAGCCTGAGTCCCACAATGAACGGGAACGTCATTTCACCCAAAAACTTCTTGGCTGTGTACTGATAGAATCGGAATTTCAGCGGAATTAAAGAGTTCGTGTTAACAACAACAAGCAAGATATCGTCCTGCGGGATAATCGCAGCATAGATCAGATCACCATCGGTAATTTCAAGCTTCCTATCGTATTCTGGCAGAGGTTTACCAGGAACGAATTTCCAAATAATCAACGAATTGTCAGACACTGACTCACTCAATGCACAAGCATAATCCGTATTCGCTGAAAGAAGCGTTAAAAATCGGCCAATGTTGTTTGTAAGACTGAAAAGCACTGTAAACTTTTCTTTCTCTTTCTCCCATTTAAAAACGATGATATCAGCGGATTTTTCAGACCGCAGTAACGAAGCAAACACCCAATTATTTTCTTTTTTATGCAGAAGCTTACAATATCTTTTCTGCGGGTATTCGAAGCGGTTAAGCTGATTTCTGTTTACGAGGTCAACGATCATCAAGCCATTGAAATCTCCAACAATCACTAGCTTGGTTCCTATAGCGATAATGGAGGCGATGTTGCCTGGAGCAGTCATATTCCCAAGATCTTTTGCCGTTATCAAGTTGATTATGCGGAAATAGTTATCTTTTGAAGAGAATGAGACGATTCTTTTGGTTTGCTTAGAAATGATGAACCGATCCTCTTTAAGAGAAGGGATCACAGCGTATTTGTAGAGTTTCATCTGAGGGTATGAGTAGTAGGCGATTCCAAGTTGGTTTTCAGATGCGCGGACGAGAAAAAACATGGAGCGTAATTCCTCGCAGATCACCCATTCCGGGTTTATTGTAGCAAATTTTACAGGAATTCTGCGACAAAGAACAAGTCCTTCGATTTTGAGTTGAGAAGGGAAGTAAGATTCGGTTCGTTTGCGATCATAAGAGGAAAGTTTCTCTGATGCTTTCTCTGATGTTGGTGGGTTGTTTCCCATTTGGATTTCTGCTAATGTAATTTTAATTCAATAAAAATTTATTGAGGTTTTCATGGGCCGCTTTCACTTATAGTGAGTTTTTTTCTCACCCCTACGGTTTAAATCAAGCTAGAAATCGCGGCGTTAAAGCTCAGAGTAATTTGGAATGATTGCATATTGCGGATTTTGAGATAGTAAAAGGTTTGCTTCAAACATAAATTCAAAGTTTTAAGAAAGTTCCATCCTCGCTCTCAGAGAAATTTGGTTAAGCATGTTCTTATTTCCAATTAAACCTCAGAGGAAAGAGAGAGAGAAGAAAAAAAAAGAGAAAGAGACGTCCTTTGGAAAAAAAAGATTGAAAAGCAATTCTTTCTGAAAACGAGTTTTAGAGATTTATATAAAGTCTGGGAATCAAATTAATCAGTTTGAAACAAATAATTATTTGTAGAAAAAAATTTGCTCGTATATAACACAGCCTTCCAAAATATTAAATAATGAATAGATATTTCCATAACGCTGTTGATCTATCACTAATAAATTCAATTTGTAACAAATGCTAAATTCCTCTCTTGAAAAAATTTTTAACATATACATTAGAAATCAGTATCTCCACGGGAACCAACCCAAGCAAAATCTTCGAATTTTGAATTATCACGCTCATTCGCAGAATGAACAGCCCCCACCCTGCAAGGAACAATATCGCGAAAAACACTAGTCCGGTATACATCGAAACAATTTGGATATTCTCCAGTAAATTGCTCAGCCGTATCAGGTTATCAGCGCAGCCTCCCAGGATCAATTCCATTCCTCGAATCACATACTCAAAAAACTGGTCTGCCTCCTCAAACTCTGGATCGGCCAGCTCGGCAGCAAAATAACTGACGTTCATACCTACGCTGAGAAACCTTGAAAATAGGCTATCATAATAGCCGGCAATGTACTTTCCACTTGCATATATTCCGCTCTTTGATGTATTCTTCGACAGGCTCTGACAGCGAGTCAAGTCACCAGTAGAATTTGTAACGAACGGACAGAAATCTCCTGAATACATGCTCGAAACATTGGAGATGAACTCATTTGTATACATTCCTCTATCCGGGGGATCGGTAAGGTAGCTTAGTATGCCCATGTACTCTAGACTCGAGTTACTCAGATTAGCCAGGTTGAAGTATGCGAGGCCAACACAGTTATAAAAATCTGTGGTGTTTTTCTGATCATGAGCTATTGAAGGTGCAACACTTCCCACAGCTTGTACCAAGAAAAGAGGAAAGTTAGCGAGGGCGGAGGCAACGTTGAAGGCTTGAACTGTATAATTGATATATTGGTAGGTAATAGCAGATGTGACCGCGAAGAAAACCACGATGATACTGTAAAACATGCCTACAATTAGGCCGATCCCCCAATAAGATTTTTTCAGTTTTTTGAAAGTTGAAATCGCGCGTTTTCCTCCCCGTTTAGTGTGAGTAACGACAAGCTTTTTTCGAAGAGATCCGTCGATGTTGTCCATGTTGAAGATTACATCCAGCGGGCGAGAAAGCCTCTCGATCTCTCTCAGGAGACTCTCTTTGTTTAATGTGCAGAAAAGGCAGAGTATCTTCTGTTTCAGGTTGAGAATCGAGCGATAGATAAGGATAACGAGGATCATCAGAACAAAGCTCACGAAAAGAGCCACTGTAAATACTACAGTGGTCAGGATCTCACCTGAACTCTGTGAAGATGAAACAGCTTCTAAAAAGCCGGTCACAACGCTTGAACCAGCAAGGGATTGCCACATCGCGTTTGATCTTACTGTGCGGTATGCGTATTGTTGATTCGTAATTTGACTGATATTCACCAGCATATTCGCTATCATGTAGGTAGCATAGCTGAAGGATGCAGTGTTAGCAACTAGATGCGCATCTTCACCAGGAACGTCAACCCACACTTCCTGAATCGGATTGAACTTATTCAGCGTTGTTGGTTTAAAGGCATCGAACATAAATGCTGAAAAATTTCCTTTAAACATGTGGTAAGATTGCAACAGATCATAAGATACTCTGGTGAGATACTCCTCTCGATGGGTCAGGTTATGCTGTAAAAACTTATTTTCGTTCACCAGGACAAGCATAGAGCTTTGCTTTAGAGCTGAAAAGTAGTTGTAAATGTTAAATACGGGTTCCATGAGCGCGACCATGATATCTGTGAGCTGTGTAAAGATATATCTCAGCTGCAGAGAGACCGTGATTAGGATGACTGCGACGATAATGTAGCTGAACACGCCAAACCAGCGAATTCTGAGTACACTCTTCGGAAGGTTCTTCTGGTGAATCGCTTCGCTGATGTGAAGACTGGAGCTGGAGGAGCTTCTGTCATCAAACTGGCTCGAAGTCTCATGCTCATCGAGATGTAAGAGCGAATTTGGATTTAGTACCAAAATGTCCTTCAAACTACGTTTAGTCACGGGTTCCGGTTTTTTGTGCCGTTCCACGTAATTCCTTGAGAAATATTCTCCTAATTTGCCCAATATATTCCCTCCACCATGAAGAAGGGCTCCAAGGAAATTATTTTTCTCGCTTTGTTCTGCTCTCGAGAGAGATTTTGCTTGTGACGGTCGAAACGAACCAGATTGCACATCTGAGGCAGCATCATCTATTATTTGTAATTTGCTCATTTGATTTTTTGGGCTGTTAAGAATCTGCACAGACGAAATCGAAATGGGCAAGGTGTCTCGTTTAGTTTCCCCTCTCTGAGCGATTGCAAGTTTGTCCACCAGAGCTTGGGAAGGAAACGCTCTTTCTCGGGGTTGCTCCTTAACTTCTTCACTATCCTCCTCTTGTTCCGTAATCTTTTGTTTTGTTCCAGGACCATCAAGCAATAGATGCGATACCTCAGCGGGAGATCGCGGAGAACGTAGTCCTCCTAAATGTCTTAAGAATGGGTGATCTGCTGAAGCATCAACAGAAAATGACATGTTAGGAGTCACGCCTGGAGAGACATCTTTTCGCATGCTGTGATTTGCAGGTACGATGTTCTGATATTGTGCCATAGTGAAAGGGTTTCCAGGGATCACTCGCTTCGCTGAAGGAAGTCCATCATCAACCTTCCATCCCATTTCCCTAGGAGTTTCCCATCCATCTCTGCCAGTGTGTTGTAGTCCTTTGTGGGTTGTAAGCATCAGCAAGTCTCTCTCAGTGTCGCGGAATCTCTGCGTTTGCAATCCCTCTCGTAGCATCGCGAGTCCTTCACGAAAAGTTTCTGTTCCAAATTCAATAAGCCCGTTTTGAGACAACATCGTTCCCCGAAACACATCCTCTTCAGGAATGCCTGAGATTGAAGATTCTCCAGCTATTGAGGATTTCCGTCCGTCATTTCCTCTGGAATCCGGAGCGCCTAAAGAAAATCTGTCTGGATGGTTGTTTTCCTTGCTATCCACTGATGAATTCTCCTTGTGGCTACGGTTACCTGCACTCCCACCTTTCTGATCATCATTTCGATAAGGTATTGAAATCACTTGCAAATCATTATTAGAAGTCACTTGAGGATTCGTAAGATCGTGTGGGAATTTATTTGATTGAAGCAAAGTGCTCCCACTGAGGAATCCTCCGACAACGAAGCTATCGCGGTGTTTCTTGGTTAATTCAGCCATACAACTGAGATCATTGTGAAGGGAGAAGGGAATTCCACATTCGCTTTTAATGCCTTTGATAACTTCTTGTATCTCATAGTTGGCCTCTTGAACAGCCCTTAAAGCGAGTATCTGCTCTCTCTTGTATGGATCAGTCACTTTCCTATAAGAGTACACCTCGAATTTTTTAAAACGCAACTGTCCTTCATAAAATGCTTGATCAGCGATTGACACTCTCATGATATAGATTTCACATTCTTCATAGCAAAAATCGCAGGGATTTTTACGGTACGCGCGTTTAAATTCCTCAATTTCAAAGGAATTGAAGTCATTTTGAGTTTTGCATGGCACCGAGTGCTTCATTGCGAATCGCGCCGTGATGAACCTCAAGAATTGTTGAAAAAACTCATCGTTCATCTTCGGGTGCTTAAAAAAATAAATCTGAATGAGTTCAGAGCCATCGAAACCAGCTGGCGTGTGTCTCCATTGGCGATATTCTCCCTTCTGACTTTTCCCGTCGTTTTCGACTTCCTCCGAAGCGTAAGAGATATCTCCTTCTGACATAAACGACGCCGCTTGAAAAGTTCTTCTTCTTATGTGAGATCTGGGCAGAGTTAACTTAATATCAGGATAATACTTATGGATTAGCTTTGGAGCAAATAGCCAAAATATTTGATCGTAAAAGGCGAGCTTCGACTGCTCGAAACTTATATCCTCTAAAAAATTTTGATTGTAGCCCAAGATCGCTCCGTGCATATCCGTAAGTATCAGCGCTGTGGCATAGCTTTTTTTCCGTTTGTGGATGATCCCCAGGAGGGAAAGTCTCTCTCGGAAAAATTCCGCTTTCACGAATATTTGGAGAGGAATGATTAGCTTCTCTTTGGTTAGTCCAAAGGCGACAACGTTTTGTCTTTCCACGACGCTAGTCACCTTGTTATTATTTGCAAAGGAACTGAGATAGCTGTTATGCAAGGGAGCAAAATAATCAGGGATTATGCTGTTCAAATGTTTCCCTTCAAGTTCTTTCTTTTCGTACCCGAATGTATGCGCAACTGAGGCAGTGATGTCTAGAATTCTCCCAATATCTCGATCGACGTCTATGGCCATGACAAATTTATCGGCGTCGAGATAATCATCTAGACTGATGAACCCTGCAACTGTTTTTCGAAGTGCTAGCTTCTTATTCAAGAGCTCCTGGCTTTTGATAAGGAGAAACTGATATTCTGCGGGTGAGGCCATCTTGATTTTGCTTAGAAAATTGGCGTAATCATACACAAAGTCCAGATTCTCCGACCGTTGCGAGTAAAGTCTTTTAAATCTATTATTTACTTCAGTCATTGAAGAGGTAACCTGCGTGCCGAGTTGATCGAGTTCATTTAGGTCAATGGTCTCACCAGTCACTAATGTATAGAATTCAATGTATTTTTTTCGTATTGTGTCCATTTCAGACGTGAGATTCTGATGCTCTTCTTCCAATTCGAATACCTTGCCGTAAATTCTTCCATGAAATTTTCGCTGCTCTGCTTCTAAATTTACCGTCTCATCCTCTTGAAGCAAATGAATAATCTCCTCCATGATAAATCTTGCAGTGGAATTAGGCTCCAGCTTTCCCGTTAGCGAGTAGGCGTTTTTGATTGCTTTTTGTTTTCGATTAGCTTCGTAAAATGTGTATCCGAGGTAGGAAACGAGGAAGGTGATTGGTGGGGGATTTGCATTGTTATTTCGAGATAGTCCGAGTTTGATTGCTCGATGGTACAGAAACATCACAAAATCTTCGAGAAGTGTCCGATTCGTCACGAGTTCTCGCTGTAAATCTTCAGGATTCACGTTGTTATCATAAGCAAATTGATCAAGTGCTATGCTCGCTTCGGCGTCCTGTCTATAAGCTGTGATAATAAAATTCAGCGAGTTTGAGAGCTCGAAGATGTTCGCCAAGGAAAATTTTGTTCGAGACGACGCTTCTTGGACCTCTCTTAGGAGACTGTCTATGAGGTCATATTTGACTTTTTTCCGGCTCGTTAACCCTTTGCTCTCCATTCTCAATCTCAAAAAGATCCTCAAATTCATGAAAAACTTGAGGATGAACGGCATAATAAAGAGTCCAAGCGTCATGAAGATCTTATCTTGCATTATCACTTCCGGGAACACTCCAACATACGACAGAAATTGCAAAATATTATTCCACAAGAGCGAATGAACCATATATCCGTATAATATTCCAAGTTTCCCATCAAATTTACCTTTCATATAATAATCGATGAGGTAAACGAAAGTTGTAAAAAACGCGAAAATTAAAACGAGCAAGCTTGGAGCACCCATGAAACTTGCGAAGACGTGCAGCATGATAAAAAGTGCCCTGATCTGAATCAATATCATTTCGGTATAACTTCGGACTCTCCTGGCAGCGTTTCCATTGGAAGGATTGAAATAAACTTTCGCTGGAATAGCAAGCATACACAGAATGGAGTTTATTACATAAAGGATGAGACCAAGAATCACCAAGGCAAGATTAGATGTTCCTGGCAGGAATTTTGGCATATTGGGATTGGAATATCCGCCATGCGCGACCAGTGCTGTGATCCACATTTCGACGTTTGGGACGATGAGAATCCAATAAAATATTTCGTTTAGGTAGTAGACGAGAACATCGATCAACTTCTTGTATGAGGGACTGATATCTTGGAAATAGATTCTGAATAGTACTGCATGTCCAAATGCCAGGATACTCACAGCGTTGTAGATTAAGAAAATCACTTGGATTGTGTCAATTAAATCTTGGTAGTAGGGCACCAAGCGCACTCCTTTGAAGATCGTTATTGCGAATCTATTGAAAGGAGCTAATGGAGAGACGGAAATAGGCAGAGAACAGCTGAAGGAAAGAGACAATCACAAGGAAGCCCAAAAAGAAGGAATTCATCGTATAGTTTTCGTTGAGTTCGAAATGAGTCCTGATAAACAGTTG